>Ga0187827_10004002_pt1 | contig 18482 bp, 20 predicted proteins | sample ETNtaG_39_FD_167969 | JGI IMG/M metagenome (GOLD analysis project Ga0187827, IMG submission 167969) | Marine microbial and viral communities from oxygen minimum zone, Eastern Pacific Ocean - ETNP2014_SV_150_PacBio MetaG (Illumina Assembly) | ecosystem: Environmental > Aquatic > Marine > Hypoxic... | reverse complement strand
ACATCGACTTTTGATTTTCGGCATCTTTTTCCCCTAAAATTTTCGACACCAATGGGTGATTTCCATTCACCACTAAATTGAACATTTCTGGCATATTCTCCATTCCGAACATTCCGCCACCACCTGTAGCACTCATCTCTTTCATACGACGCATAAATTCGGAACGTGTAATTACAAATGGCGATGATGTTGGACTTAAACTTTCAAACTGGATTGTATATTGCTCTTTAGAAACTACTGTTTCAATAGTTTCTTTAAATAATTTCTCATCATTTTCAGACAATACAGAAGGAATGTCATCTCCTTTCTTGATAAGCTTATCAATTGAATCAGCATCCACACGAACAAAAGAAACGTTTTCTTTTTCTGCTTCTAACTTCTGAATTAAGTGAGAGATGATTGGACCATCAAGAACTAAAACATCATATGACTTTTCTTTAGCTTCAGCAATATAACTGTGTTGAACCTCCTTATCGTTGGTATAAAGAATTACGGTTTTACCGTCTTTATCAACTTGATTAACTTTGATTTTCTCAATATACTCATTCCAAGTAGTAAAAACTCCATCTACATTTTGGTACAGAGCAAACTTCTCTGCTTTGTCAAAGAATTTCTTTTCAGAAAGCATTCCGTACTCAACAATCACCTTCATATCTTCCCATTTCTGCTCGAAAGCTTTACGGTCAGACTTGAACATATCGTTCAACTTATCAGCAACCTTTTTAGTAATGTGCGAAGAAATCTTCTTCACATTGGCATCCGATTGCAAGTACGAACGAGAAACATTTAATGGAATATCTGGTGAATCAATCACACCTTGTAACATCGTCAAGAATTCTGGTACAATACCTTCAACTGAATCAGTTACATACACTTGATTACAGAATAATTGGATACGATTTTTATTCATATCCATATTTTGCTTCAACTTAGGGAAGTATAAAACACCTGTTAAGTTAAATGGGTAATCTACATTTAAGTGAATATGAAATAAAGGCTCCTCAAAGTTCATCGGATACAACTCTCTGTGGAAAGACTTATAATCTTCATCCGATAAATCAGCTGGGGTTTTAGTCCATGCTGGAGCAGGATTATTGATGATGTTATCAACGGTTTCCTTTACCTCTTTTGCATCTTCTCCTTCACCTTCTTTATTGGTGATTTCTTTTGTCCCGTACTTAATTTCAACAGGTAAGAACTTACAGTACTTATTCAATAATTCAGAAATACGAGCATCTTCTAGAAACTCAAGAGAGTCTTCAGCAATATGAAGAACGATATCCGTTCCTCTACCCTCTTTTTCTGTTTCCTCTAAAGTAAATTCTGGCGAACCATCACACTCCCAACGTACTGCAGGAGCATCTTGATACGACTTAGTAAAGATTTCAACTCTTTCGGCAACCATAAATGCCGAATAGAATCCTAAACCAAAGTGACCTATAATTCCAGCTCCATCAGTTTTATCTTCATACTTACTTAAGAACTCTTCTGCACCAGAAAAAGCCAATTGATTGATGTATTTCTCAACCTCTTCAGAGGTCATCCCAATACCATTATCAGAAATGGTGAGCGTTTTAGATTCTTTATCTAATTTCACCTCTACACGTAGGACTCCAATATCACCTTTGACTTCTCCTAAAGAAGAAATAGTCTTCAATTTTGAACTTGCATCAACTGCATTGGACACTAATTCTCTTAAGAAAATCTCGTGATCAGAATACAAGAACTTTTTGATGATTGGGAATATATTATCCGCCGTTACATTAATTTTACCAGTAGCCATAAGCTTATCTCTTTTTGTTTTTTGTCTGATGTTGATTAGTCAATTGTTGTGCCATTACATTTTTGCTGCCAGATTGACACAGACCTGTCAGGCATACTCACTCAAATAGTACTATTCCCTAATCCTTATTTCCTTTTCCCTATTAAAATCCGTAGTTTCGTCAAAATTTTAAACAATGACTTCAAAAGTAACTTACAAAGGTGCTCTTAGAACTGAGGCCACACATATACGTTCTGGAAATACAATCATTACAGATGCTCCTTTAGACAATAAAGGAAAAGGTGAGGCATTCTCTCCTACTGATTTGGTGGCAACAGCTATAGGATCGTGTATGCTAACCATTATGGGTATTAAAGCAGACGAGATGAATATCAACATCGAAGGAGCTACTGCAGAAGTAGAGAAAATTATGGGTACTGAACCACGTAGAATAGCACAAGTAAATATCCTTATTAATGTTCCTATTTCTACTGATGAGAAGACCAAAAAAATCTTAGAGAAATCTGCAATGACATGTCCTGTAGATAAATCTATTTCAGAGACTATGATTCGTGATGTAAAATTTACTTGGAGCTAAGAACAATATTTCCTAGCCCGCTTAATTTTCAATTGGTGAAAGCGGTAGCCAATCCCAAAAGAAAACTTAGGAGCATGATCAAAACTTCCTTTAGCAAACTCCATTAAGTAGCCTACATTCAAAAAATAAGCCCAGTTAGACTCACGAAAAGTAGAGCGATCATACCCAATAGAACAACTCGTATCTAGAGTTACCACATTCTGATCAAGAACCTCTCGCTTATGAAATAATTTTCTCTTATAAGCTCCCGAAAAAATAGGCTCTATACAAAATCCTTTAGTTCCCTTCTTTTGGTAGGAGAACGCTAAATAAGGGTTGAAAGACGAATAAATATAAGGGCCACTACCGCCAGTCAACTGTAAACCTAATTGCAAATACAAAGCATTATAAACCTGGCTATGCTTATTATTCAACAACTGATCTGTAGAATACTCCCATAATGAATTCTTCACTCCAAGCTGAATACCTTGCTCAAGTCTCGAAGAGCGAAAGGAAAACTCCACAGGCAAGACCTTGTATGTTGCAAGTGGTTTGTACGACTGTGCTGAGCACAGACCATAGCAAGCTACTAGAATAGCAAATAATATGTTCTTTGCGGCTTGCAAATTAAGTTACTGGATTATAACATCCTCTCCAAATACTCAAACCAAGAGTTAATAAACAAGTGAAAAGCTCCGATAATACCTTTAGAAATAAATTGGATTGGTTCAAAATCATTTGCATTGAATAAGTAATTATTTTCGCTATTAATAGAAGTGGTTAAAGTACCATTTACAAATAATTCAGCTTGCAATCTAAAAATTAGACTTAAAATATATGAGGGTTATAATTCTTGGAATACTTAGGCGTCTTACCTTGAAAGAAGTCTTGGATAAGAGTCATATCTCTTTCGAAATCACCACTAAGTTGAAACAAAGGTCCAAAACCAACCTCTTTCTTTTTATAATCTGCAAAACCCATAATTAGGGGGACATTTGCACCTTTAGCGATATGGTAAAATCCTGTTTTCCATTTTGGAACCCAAGATCGAGTACCCTCTGCAGGTACAGCAATAATCATATCAGTACTTTCCTTTAGTTTCAATGTCATCGACTCAACAATTCCGTGACTTTTAGATCGATCTACAGGTACTCCACCTGTAGCCTTAAAGAAAAGATTCATTGGAAAGAAGAACCAACTTTTCTTAATAAAATAATTCAACTTTAAATCTACTAAATTGAATGCTGCAAGAGCAAAAGGAAAATCCCAGTTAGAAGTATGTGGAGCGCAAACCAATACGGCTTTACGAATACCCGAAGGAACTTCGCCGACCATCTTCCAACCCATAACTTTCAAAAACAACTTACTCAGAAACTTCTTCATTAGAGAAAAAATTAGGTTTAAATCCAATTAAATAAACGGTATCTACAGCTCTAGTAAAAGCGGTGTACAACCACCTCAAATACTCTTTATCAACTGTGGGTTCGGGTAAATACCCTTGTTCAATAAATACATTCTTCCATTGCCCACCTTGGGCTTTATGGCAAGTAATGGCATAAGCAAACTTAACTTGTAAAGCGTTAAAATAAGGGTCAGCTTTTATGGCCTGAAAGCGTTTGTATTTTGTTTTGATATACGCATACTCACGTTCTACAGATTTGTATAAACGATTGCTATCCTCATAACTTAATGAAGGGCGATCTACATAAATACAATCCAAAAGTAAATATGACTCAAATTCTGGTTCGTCTGGGTAATCCACAAGATTCACTTCCGCCTTAGCAAACCTAAAACCGTGTCGTTCCTTAATCGTTATGATGCGTTTAACGGAAATCTGATCTCCATTAGCTATAAAACCAGCTTTCGATTCTTTTGGCAAACAGAAATAATTATTCTTCACCACCATCAAATGATCTCCACCAGTAATTTCATCTTCGTACCATAGGATGCGGTTACGAATTTGCTGATTATAAACATTCGCCCTTTTGTTTGAACGTAACACGACTACTGAATCCTCAATATATTTACTCGAATATGCATCATTTAACGCATCTTCTAATTCATGCTTCTCCGACAAACGTACAACATCAGGATACAAATCGAAAATGGGTGTGTAATTGACTTGATCAGTATCTATAAGCTGCCTTAATGAAGTGGCATTACACAGAATACCAGACTTTGCAGCCTGACGAACCACTTCCTTTAATTCTACTTGATGTACCTCCTTAAAATATCGCATCTGTAACTCTTCTGGAATCAGAGCGGGACTCATCGACAATCCCACAGGAGGCAACTGAGCGACATCTCCAATAAGCATCACTTTACAATTCACGCCTTGATCGGCAAAACGAATCAAGTCATCTAAGAGAGCGTTACCGCCGAAAGCAACATCAGTTTGATTACCGATCATCGAAGCCTCATCTACAATAAAAATAGTGTTACTGGCCTTATTCTTCTGAAGTTCAAAACTTAGCGAACCAGACTTCACTTTTGGGTAATAGATATGCTTATGAATAGTGTAGGCTTTACGGTTTGTATAAGCACTAATCACCTTTGCAGCCCTACCCGTAGGAGCAAGTAAAACAGTCTTTTTATTAAAAGTAGGTAAGGCTTTTATGATGGTGCGAATCATTGAAGTTTTTCCAGTACCAGCATAACCTCTCATCACAAATATTTGATGAGGATCTCTATCCAAACAGAACATAGACAGAGCTTTAATAAGTACAAGCTGGTCTATGGTTGGGTTGTGCGGAAAATGTTGCACCAACTGCTGCTGCAGTTCTTTATTTTTTAATGTCAAAGTCAAGACTCCAAAGATATGCATTCAGCTCCTTAAAAAAAATGTGATTCACATAAAAAAATTGTAGATTTGCCCATAATTAAAGATGAAATAAACGATGGAAAAAAATATTCGCATTGGACTTTGGATACTTGTAGTAGGATTGAGTTACGCTCTATACACCGCTATTATGAACCCAATTCAATTCAATAGAGAAAGAAAACAACGCTCAGCCGATGTGATCGAAAGATTAAAGGAAGTGCGTAAAGCTCAAATTGCTTTTAAAGAAGTAAACAGTTATTATGCTACTAATTTTGACGAATTAATTGCATTAATCGATACGGGTGTATTCACAATCGTTCAGCGTCGTGATGAAGAACTTAAATTCTACAATAAAGTATACCGCGAGTTCCAACTTAAGGACACTACTTATATCGACACATTAGGTTTCGCGAGTATTAAAGATTCCATTTTTGGTACTGATTACAATCTCCATAAACTTCGTTTAATTCCTCATGCAGATGGGACAGAATTAACACTAAGAGCAGGTAAAATAAAGTCTGGAAGCCTTACAGTACAAGTTTTTGAAGCTAAAGCGCCAAGAGAAGAATACTTAAATGGATTAGATGTAGATTTAGTTAAAAATGCTGCTAAAGATCTATTAGTTGGTTCCATGACTTCTGCTAAGATTAATGGTAACTGGGAGTAACATAAAAGCTACATTAAGTCATATCGACCTTAACTTGAAGTTAAATATATCTGCTTCATGTCACTTATCCATCCAAGTTAACTTGGATGGATTTTCTTTTGCTATACTTAATATTCAAGAGCAAAAATATATTGCGCTAGAACATTATGATATACAAAACTGTACTACTTATAATGAACTCGCTGAACAGTTAGATAAGATTATCAAGCAGCAAGAGATGTTACATCAAAATTTCGCTACCATTTCTATCAGTATTGCTCATTCCTTAAATACACTAACTCCAAAAGCTCTCTATGATGACGCTAACGGAAAAGATATTTTAGGTTTTAATCAAGCTTTATTACAAAATGAAGAAGAAAATAGCGACTGGCTGAGTTCTATTCAAGCTTTCAACAGCTATGTAATTCCTGAAGAACTAAAGCGTTGTTTCAATAAATATTTTCCGAATCACAAATGGAAACACGACAGTAGTATTCTTATCGAAAGCCTTCTACAACAATTTAAATTACAAGAGGGAGAGAAAATATACTTATCTATACAAAACACCTATTTTGAATTGATTGTATTAGATGGTAAAAAGTTGAAATTCTTCAACAACTTTTCCTACAAATCTGCAGCAGACCTAATCTATTACCTATTATTTACTTGCGAGCAACTTAGTATAAATCCCGATCAAGTCTCACTTATTATTTCTGGTGAGATTGAAGAAAAATCGGAAGTTTATAAAATCCTTTACAAATACGTCAGAAATATCAGTTTCATCAAACGTAATCCCAACTACGAATACAGCTTTGTATTCGATGAAGTGAAAGAACATTTCTTCTATAAACTATTGAATCAGCACCTATGCGTATCGTAAGTGGAACACATAAAAGTAAAAGGATAACAGCTCCTAAAAACTTACCTGTTCGCCCTACAACAGATATGGCGAAAGAGAGTTTATTCAATATTTTAAACAACGATTACTATTTTGATGAAATTAGTGTTCTCGATTTATTTAGTGGAACAGGAAACATATCTTATGAGTTTGCTTCTCGGGGAACAGAACAAATCTTGAGTGTTGACGTTAACTTGAATTGCATTCGATTTATACAGAAAACTGCAGAAGAATTAGGTTTCGATGCGATTTCTACGATTAAAACAGATGTATTTGAATTTCTAGAAAAACACAAACAAGAGCACGATGTAATCTTTGCTGACGCCCCCTACGACTTAGAAGGTTTAGACAAAATAGTTGAGCTAGTTTTTGCAAAGGAACTACTTTCTATCGATGGTGTTCTCATTCTAGAACACGCTAAAGAAAAAGACTTTTCAGTCCTGCCCTATTTCGTTCACAGTAGACGCTATGGAAATGTTAATTTTAGCTTTTTTGAATGGTCAAAAAAGAAAGAAGATAATGACTAATGAATAATGATTGATGATTAATTATTAACTTTCAATCTTTCAAGCATCACTATGAAGAGAATTGCATTTTTTCCGGGATCATTTGACCCAATTACTAAAGGTCACGAAGACATTGTCCGTAGAGCTATTCCTATGTACGACGAAATTATTGTGGCTTTAGGCGTTAACTCTTCTAAGAATTATATGTTCTCATTTGAACAGCGCTTAAAGTGGATTGAAGATACTTTTACAGATTGCCCAAACATCAAAGTCATCAGTTACGAAGGCTTAACAATAGATGCTTGTAAAAAATACAATGCAAAATTCATTCTAAGAGGATTGCGCAACTCTAACGACTACGAATACGAAAAGAGTATTGCAATGATGAATCTAGCCTTGGCTCCAGTCATCGAAACAGTCTACTTAAACACACGTCCGGAATGGTCAGCCATCTCCTCTACCATCATTAGAGATATTATTAAAAACCAAGGTAATTCTGAAGCTTTTCTCGCTTCAGGAGTTCAGCTATAGATCTATAGGTATTTTTCTTATAAGTTAGATGCTTTTGTTTGTCAGCCCAAACAACTTCTGTAATTCCTTCCTCTAACTGTGGCTTCAATTCTTGTTCACTAGGGCAAGTCATCGCATACCAATAAGATTTCTTGAGAACATTAATTCCTTTAACATTATAGGTGTGATAGGTAATTCCAAGCTGTTCTCCTATGTTTATATAATTTACAGCGCACTCCTCTTCAACTTCACGAACGGCAGTTTCTTCAATCTTTTCTCTAGGCTCGACTTTACCTTTAGGTAAATCCCACTTTTCATTTCTACGAATCCACAAAACATCACCATTGGTATTCACGACCACTCCACCTGCAGCTTCAATCATTTCGTAGCGAGAACAGAAGTCTTGCCACATAAGTTCTATGTTATCACCTTGTAATACAAGCGACGTACAGAGTCCTTTTTCGAGTTTTGAAATCGCACTAGTCATACACGAAGCACATGAATACTGCTGAATTTCAGCAAGTTTATCAGTCTTTAAAACTGTTTGCGAACTACTTAAAATTAATGCTTTATCGTTTATAAATATTCTATACATTTGCAAAATGATTTTAGACAAGGATACAGCGAAAAAAACCGCCGAATTTCTATTGCAAATTAAAGCAATAAAATTACAACCAGGTAATCCTTTCACTTGGGCTTCGGGATGGAAATCTCCAATTTACTGCGACAACCGCATTACACTTTCACACCACGCTACGCGAACCTATATTCGCGAACAACTGGCACATGCCGTTGTAGAGCGTTTTGGTAAGCCTGATGTAATTGCCGGTGTGGCTACAGGTGCCATAGCACATGGTATTTTAGTTGCTCAGGAATTAGGTCTTCCTTTTGTTTACGTTCGTCCTGAACCTAAGAAACACGGACGAAAAAACCAAATTGAAGGTTTTGTGGAACCCGGTCAGAATGTGGTGGTCATCGAAGATTTAATAAGCACCGGAGGTTCTTCTCTTAAGGCTGTTAAAGCACTTCAAGAAGTAGGATGTACCGTTAAAGGTATGGCAGCTATTTTTACGTATGGCTTCCAGTTAGCCGACGATAATTTCAAAGAAGCTAAATGTGATTTGCTTACCCTAAGCGACTACAGTAGCTTAGTAGATCAAGCAACCGATACCGGTTATATTTCAGATAAAGAAATTGAAGCCCTTAGAAAATGGCGCGTAGCGCCCGATCAATGGCAAGGCTTATAAAATCCTAAAACTATTCGAGAGAGTAGTTTTTTTTTTGCGCTAAACTTTTTTGGCACCTTTAATCAGGCTATTACTACTACCCGCACCAATATGGTTTGACATTATGGACTTAGGATTCGCATATATTCCTATGAGCTTTTTAGGATATAAATTAGCTAATTTACTCTACTAACTCTATTTCCTTAATATCGAAATCGTGTAGTTCACCAGTGCTAAGTTTCACTTGTAATCTTCCATTTCGGAGCACATCAACAATCTTGGCTTGGATAAGTTCGTTTTTGATTTTAAAAAAATGAGATTCTTCAAACCAGTATAACTTAGACAAATACTCGCTTTTAAGAGACTCGTACTTATTAGCCCGTAATTGTAGATAGCGCACTTCCATAGTTTCGCATAATCGCTCTAAAACCTTAGCAAGAGGGAGTTCTATTCCTAGAATTTGTTTAAGAGAAATAGCTTTGGGTAAATCTTCAAATTCGTCTTGATTTACATTCAAACCCACACCCACCACAGCATTTTGGTAAGACGATTTACTCATTTGATTTTCAATGAGTATCCCTACAATCTTTTTATCATTAAAATAAATATCGTTAGGCCACTTAATATGAAATCCCGGACGGAGTTCATTTAAGCAATCATGAATAGCTAAAGCTACACAAATACTCAAATCGAAAGCTTTCGCAATAGACAGGAAAGAAGGTTTTAATAAAACACTAAATGTAAGTGACTTGGAGTCTTGAGTAGACCAAGAAGCTCCACGCTGCCCCTTTCCATTAATTTGGTGAAGTGCAAAAACAACCGTTCCTTCAGTTAATTTCTGAATAGATAGCTGTTCCATCAACCAATCATTGGTTGATGAAATCTCATCAAATTTGAGCCAATTTTTCCCTATAAAAAGTGTTTCCATCGAATAGCTTAGAATTAAGGTAATTTACTACCTTTATGAGAATTATTATCCGCTTAAAAGCATTATTTTTGCTGACTAAATTAGCAAAACTCGAATGAAGGAAGATAGAAGTCTGAAGATCAAAGCCCTGGTAGATGTTATCGTTAAGGGTATGCAAGAAAAAAAAGCTGAAAATATTACAGTCGTTGACTTAAGAGATATTGACAATGCCGTATGTGATTATTTCGTTATTAGTAATGCTAATTCGAACACACAAGTAAATGCAATTGCTGATTCAGTTCAACAAGAATCTCTAGAAACTTTAGGAGATAAAGCGTGGAGCAAAGAAGGTACAGAAACTTCTGAATGGATATTAATGGATTATGTAAACGTGGTAGCTCACATATTCCAAACACCTGTTAGAGACTTCTATTCAATAGAGGAACTATGGGGAGATGCGAAGATCACGAAAATAGAATCAAAGTATTAAGATGGCTAAAAAGCAAACAACAAATAAGTCTAAAACCCCTAAGAGGGGTAAAAAAGCGACACTAAAAAAGAAGAAATATCAAGTCCCTAAATTCAATTTCTATTGGATTTACGGAATCATTGCCTTTTTTATGGTTTCGATGCTTTTCACTAATGAAATGGGTTCTTTAAGTGTAGAAACAAATCGTCAAACGCTGATTTACGAATACATAAAAAATAAAGATGTAGAAAAAATTGAAATCGTAGAAAACAAGAATGTCGCGAAGATATTCATTAAGGAATCTGCACTTTCTGAACACCGACACGAAGCTGTAAGTGAACCAATGTTTGGTGAAGGTTTAAACAAGGGTCCACATTACTATATTAAAATTGGTACTTCTGAAGTTTTCGAAACTAAACTTGAAGAAGCGCAAGAGCAATTTAACTTTTCAGAACGTGAAAGAGTCCAAATATTTTACAATCACGAGCAAAGTATTTGGGATAGCTTTTGGGCTTGGATGCCTTTCATCTTCTTAATTTTCATTTGGATTTTCTTTATGCGTCGCATGAGTGGGGGTAGTGGAGCTGGTGGAGGTCCTGGCTCTCAGATTTTCAATATTGGGAAATCGCAAGCTAAACTCTTTGACAATGAGGCTGAAATTAAAACTACATTTGACGATGTTGCTGGTTTAGAAGGCGCAAAAGAAGAAGTTCAAGAGATTGTAAACTTCCTGAAAAACCCTGAAAAATACACAAAACTAGGAGGAAAAATTCCTCGTGGAGCTCTTCTTGTAGGACCTCCTGGGACGGGTAAAACTCTATTAGCTAAAGCTGTTGCTGGTGAAGCTCAGGTACCCTTCTTCTCTCTTTCTGGCTCAGACTTCGTAGAGATGTTTGTTGGTGTTGGGGCTTCAAGAGTACGTGATTTATTCAAGAAAGCAAAAGAAAAAGCTCCCGCTATTATTTTCATCGATGAGATTGATGCTATTGGTAGAGCTCGTGGTAAAAACCAAATGACGGGTTCTAACGACGAACGAGAAAATACATTAAACCAACTCCTTACCGAGATGGATGGATTTGGTACTAATGACCACGTAATTGTTATTGCGGCGACCAACAGAGTAGATATTCTAGATAGAGCTTTGGTACGTGCTGGACGTTTTGACCGTCAGATTTATGTTGATTTACCTGAACTTAATGAGCGCAAAGAAATATTTGAAGTTCACTTAGCACCACTTAAAACTGACAAAAAATTAGATATTGACTTCTTAGCGAAACAAACACCTGGTTTTTCTGGTGCAGACATTGCTAATATGTGTAATGAAGCTGCTCTTATCGCTGCTCGTCAGGATAAAACACAAGTTGAGAAGCAAGATTTCTTAGATGCTGTAGACCGCATTATTGGTGGTTTAGAGAAGAAGAATAAAATTATCTCTAAATCCGAACGCGAAGTAATTGCCTTCCACGAAGCTGGTCACGCTACGGTTAGTTGGATGCTAGAACACGCTGCTCCACTTGTAAAAGTAACTATTGTTCCTCGTGGAAAATCTTTAGGTGCTGCTTGGTACCTACCCGAAGAGAGGCAAATTACAACCAAAGAACAAATGATGGATGAAATGTGTGCAGCCCTTGGTGGTAGAGCAGCAGAGCAAATCATTTTTGGAAAGGTTTCTACAGGGGCTTTAAGCGACTTAGAGAAAGTAACTCGACAAGCGACTTCTATGGTTGCTGTATATGGTTTAAGTGAGAAGATTGGTAATATATCTTACTACGATTCTTCTGGTCAAAACTCTAGTTTTAACAAACCATACAGCGAACAAACTGCAAGAGTAATTGATGAAGAAGTTAAAGCGCTTACAGAAGAAGCTTATGCAAAAGCATTAAAAGTACTAGAAAAACATAAAAATTCTCTAAATAAGTTAGCACACGAACTTTTAACTAAAGAAGTGATTTTCAAAGAAGACTTAGTTAGTATTTTTGGTGAACGTCAATGGAATACTGAAGAAAAAATCACTTTAAACGCAAGTCCAGTCGAAGTAAAATCTGATGATGTCAAAGTAAATTCAGAGGAATCAAAAAAGGATGAAAAAAAGCCTATTCAATAAATTCATAGAGCGTGTAATACCCTCTTTAGGTGCATCGAAAGCTGAATTAAGCCAAGAGGAACAGGAAGAACAAGATAAATTTGTTCCTAACTCTAGCGATCCTGCTGACGTTACTTTTGCCAAAGTCTTCACTAACAATGGAGGTAAATTCTTCTATTGTGACGACCAAGAAGACTTTTACACAAACTTTAAACAACTAATTATAGAGATTGGCTGGAAGTTTCCATACTGTAGTAACGACTCGCTAAAGGAGATCTTAAAACCTACAGAATTAGATTTTGAAGAAGACTATCAGAAAGCCGATTCAAGTATAAGTACTTGTGAATTCCTTATTGCTTTTAATGGTTCTGTAATGGTTTCTGGCGAACAAACTAAAAACCTGAAAATCGAACAACTTCCTGAAGCTTTAGTGATTGTGGCTTATACATCTCAAATTGTAAAAAACATTAGTGAAGGCTTAAGAGGTATTCAAACCAAGTACGGAAAATCAAGACCCGCATTGGTAACTACCATCAGAACGAAAGATTCTATTACAACAATGAGTGATAGTGACCGAGCAAAAGATTTGTACATTTTCCTTATTGAGGACTTCAAAGAGCACCGATGAATAATTTAACACAACGCATCCTTACAGGATCTGCTTATGTTGCAATTATGCTTCTTGCAGTAACACGTCAAATTTTTGTTGAACCCTTATTTGCTTTCATTGCAGTACTAGGTGTTTTTGAACTAAAGAAGATATTCGAAAAACAAAAACTAGATTTCGATATTTGGCCAACTGTAATCCTGGGTCTTATCGCCTACGTAAGTGTGTTACATATAGAAGTGAGAGCTTTTTTAATTATTGGAATCTTTGTTTATTTTATAAGCACACTATACAGACCAACAAAAAATGCACTTCAACTGATTAGTAGCTTGCTTTTAGGCTTAACATACGTTTTCATTCCATTAGCACTTACAATTCCTATAGGACTTCAAAGTGGAGTTTACGAACACAAAACTTTATTTGGGTTATTTATTTTAGTTTGGGCTTCAGACTCTTGGGCATATGTTTCTGGAAGATTGCTAGGAAATCGAAAACTCTTTGAAAGACTATCTCCAAACAAAACTTGGGAAGGATTTTGGGGCTCAGTTATCCTCACCTCTATTACAGGTTATGTTTTATCCATAACTGGCTTTGGGCTTTCAACTTTGGAATGGATGATGCTTGGGGCACTAACCGTTTTTATTGCCACTGCAGGAGATTTATTCCAGTCGATGCTAAAACGTGGAGCTAACATTAAAGATTCCGGAACTATTCTACCAGGACATGGAGGGGTTTTAGATCGATTTGATTCTATCTTATTCTGTCTCCCCGCTTATTATATTTACTTTTATTATTTGAGCCCTGCGCTTAATCATTAAACAAGCACTTATGTTTCATAAAGAAGGATTTGCCATTATAAGAAATACTATTATTGGATTAATCGCGATTAATTCTACAGCTTGTTATTTTGCTGGTGGCTTTATATGGGCCGTAAACCTGCTTATTTTTGCTTCGGTAGTATTTGCCATTTTGGTATTGCAATTTTTTAGAAATCCAAAAAGAAATACTGTCATAAATGCAAATCACATTATTGCTCCTGCAGATGGTAAGGTAGTGGTAATAGAAGAGGTCGTAGAACACGAGTTTTTTAAGGACAAAAGAATTCAAGTATCCATTTTTATGTCACCATTAAATGTTCATGTAAATAGGTATCCTATTGCAGGTGAAGTGAAATATGCTAAATATCATCCTGGGAAATTCTTGGTTGCTTGGCACCCTAAATCTTCTATAGAAAACGAAAGAACTACAGTAGTAGTAAAAAACGAAACTACTGGACCTATTCTTTTCCGTCAGGTTGCGGGTGCTGTCGCACGTAGAATTGTGATGTACTCTAAAAAAGGTGATAAAGCTAGTCAAGGAGCCGATATGGGGTTCATTAAGTTTGGTTCTCGTATTGATTTATTCTTGCCATTAGATGCGAAAATAAACGCGAATATAGACGATGTAGTAAAAGGTGGTGAAACTGTTATCGCAACTTGCTAAAAAATCTCTAACAACTCTTTTAAGTGGGTTATTTCATAACTCACTTTTTTGTTTTCAGACTTTCTTTCTGGATTAAAGAAGACTGCTTGCATCCCCATTTTCTCAGCAGCAATACAATCCACCTCCAAGCTATCGCCAATCATTACACTTTCGGAAGGTTTAGCTCCTGAAGTTTTGAATGCATACTCAAAAATACGTGGATTTGGCTTGCGTACACCTGCACCTTCAGAAGTGATAATTTTAGTAAAATAGTCATCCAAATTACTGGAACTCATTTTAACTGCCTGTACCTCTTCAAAACCATTTGTTATAATATGTAAAATGTATTTTGATTGAAGATTTTCCAAAACAGAATGGCAATCGGCAAATAGATTTCCTTTTAAAGGGCAACGCTGAATATACTTATCCCCAAGTTCGTTGGCGAGCTCCTCATTTTCAACTCCAAAACACTTAAAAGCCCTTTTGAATCTTACAGACCTCAACACATCTTTGGTGATTTTGTCCTTTCGATACAAATCCCAAAGCTCCTCGTTGATTTCTAAATACTTATCATAAAAAGCTATGAAAGTAGGAATTATAGTTGACAAGGATAACTCATCAAAAAGTTCGGATAGAGTTTCTTTAGAATTCTTATTAAAATCCCATAATGTATGATCCAAATCGAAGAAGAGGTGTTTAATCGCCATTAAAACAAAAATAAGAAGGTAGAAATACTCACTGACCATAACACTACAGACATAGATAGAATTACCAATGCCATCTTTTTATGAGGCTCAAAAAAACGAGCTGCTAAAAACGAGCCCACGGGAATAGAAATTAAAATGGGTGAAAAAATAGCAATTCCGAACAAGCCATAGTCACGTATAAGCATCACAAAAAACTTATTCTTTTTAGTGAAAATCTTTCGATTCTTATTGACAGGTTTAAAAAAACTAGGAAAGAAATGTACAATTCGAGCACCCAAATTAAAAAACACAAACACCCCTACTACTCCTCCTAAAGAAGTAATAAAAATGGTTTGCAGGTATGCAAAGCCAAAAGATTTAGCGAGTAAGGGCGCTGCAAAAAACTTTATAGCACTCATTAAAAAAACGCTTATTATTTCATACCAAGCATCCATATGGTCTATTCAATGAAATTATTTTAAAAACCTAAGTAATAAAGGTAGTCGATTTATTTTTAAATTTTGATAAGGATGATTAATTGCTCCAAAACTTTTATAAAAACGGGCTAAATTCTCATCATTCGAACCTTCAAAGTCAAAAATTAAAGAACTGTTGGCTGATTCTTTTATGAACTCATCAATCAAATATGGCATGGCAGCACATTCTTTCCCTTCTTTACTATTCCCAGTAAATAGCAAAATAATCCTGCTAGGGCCGAATAATAAAAACATACCAGCTAAAGGTCTATTCCCCTCGTCATAAGCCATCCAAACTTGCCCACAATGTTTGTGTATAGCCACATGCATTATGCTCTCTAAATTGCGATAATCCAACTCAGAAAAATGCTTTATCGATTGACCTCTATCAGCTCTAAACAATTGGATTAAAGCTTTGGGTGAATCATTTTTAAAAAGTTGCAACTTACTCGAAGAGGCTTTCTTCAGATTTCTCTTTAAGTTTTTTGAGTACAATAGTTTCTGCTCTGAATAAGACGTATTAAGCATTAAAAGAAAGTTATTATTTTCTTTAAGCTGAAAGCTATCAAACTCATTTGCACATGCATTGTGATTCATATTTAGCTCTACAAAACGATATTCTAATGGAATAGCTTTCACAAAATCGTTTATGCGCTCTAAACCTTTACAAGTCTTCGAAAACAGACCTAATTGCTGTACCCAAAAAGGAGTGTAAGAATATTTTATATTGAATTTTTGTTTTGATGGAAGAGGGAAAACAGCCTCATAATCGTTTAAAACAAGAGCATCCCAATGTTCAACTACAATATCTAAATACCAAGAAAAAGCATAAGGTAATGAGTTTACCGCTTTCTTAATACACTCATCCCACTTATCAGTATCGACATCCTTATATTTTACAAATCTTATCATTTACAAGCCTCCTCAAGTGTAAACTCATAAACCTGCTTCCATTCATCCCAATGACGATTATCGCTTACAGTTTCGTTATGCCAAAGACTAATAAAAGTACCGTTCACCTCTTTCACTTTATCGATTAACTCTTTTACTAAATACTGAGCATCGTCAACCGGAAGCTCCATATATTCATTCAAAGTCCCATCCATAACAGCAAATGGGTGCACCAATAACTGCGTTTGAGTTTCCATATCTAAATCGTAGAAATAAAAAGGCAATGATGTTCCCGCTCTAAAACCAACCTGAGATGCATAGCCCATGGTATAATCCTCACGAATTCCTAAATCAATGAGCCGTCTATACGTAGATGGTAATTCGAGTTTTAAAAAATGTTGACGACTGCGAACAACTTCTCGGTTCACCATTTCTTCCAAGCGTTTAATTTCTTTAGACAACTTACTCGAATTGGTATTAGAAGCCCAAGAAGGATGGATTCCAACCTTCACATAATCACTCATTGATTTCACCAGTGACTGAAACTTCTTACTCGTAACGCTTATGCTCTTATCATTGTAACCATAATCTGCGAGTAAAAAGAAATAGATTGATTCAAACTGATACTTCTTTTGTAAGTCTAATAAGTAATCAAAAGTATCATAAGGGTCTTTTTCCTTCCCTAAGAGCACTCTCATCCTTTTGGCGACATCTTCAAAGTCTAAATTGAGAATTGACCTCATACTCGCCCCTAAAGACCTCACAATCCCCTTTTCCTGATAACAATAAGCATTGTCCACATCTATAGTGTTTACAAACTTAAATTGTCTTTTTGGAGGATTAAAACTCGGGAATTTAGACCGTATTACGGTAACCAATTCCTTCAACCAACATTCAATTATTGGACTTTTCAAAAAACCACTTTGATAAGCCAAACTTTCCTTGGCTGGGAAACGCTGAAATCGATCCTTAAAATGAGGCAAATATTCTTCGTATCGGCTCAGTAAATAAAAGCTAGCTGCAAAAACATCAAAGGGTAATGCAGAGTTTTCGCCTTGCTCAAAAAACACCTTATGACCTTTCCACGATTTCACATTGATATCTTGATCCACAATCCCTTTTTCAAATAAGATGTTATGAGAGCGGAAAAACAATTCGCTTCCTAAAGGATTTTTCGTGTAAGATATTTTCACACCGTCGTTGGCAATAAACTCTTCTACTACTGAAGTAAAACGGACATCGCAATTTAAAAACTGCTTGAAGACCATTTTAAATGCATACTGAAGCCGAGGGCTTATTTGATGTGTATAAACAAGGATCATTAGATTTCTTCTATTATTTTTTCACAAATAAATTCGGCACTCTTACCATCACCAAACAAATGAGGGAAAGTTAAAGATTTAGACTGAAAAAAATCAAAACTACTATTTAACTTCTCCTCATTGGCATCAATAAGAATTGCTGCACCCTGTTCTACAATCTCTACCCATTCAGTTTCAGAACGTAAAATCAAACAAGGCTTCTCAAAAAAGTAAGCTTCTTTTTGAACACCACCTGAATCCGTAATCACTAAGTCACAATTCTTTTCTAAAGCAATCATATCGGTAAAGGAAGCGGGGTCCAGTATCTTAATAAAATTGTGCTGCACAAAGGCTTCAAACTCGTCTAGCCTTAAATGTGTAAGCAAAGCATTTTTAGTTCTTGGATGCATAGGGAAAGCTATAGTTTTCTGATGCTTATCTGCCAACTGCATCAGCATCTTGCATATATTTCTCAATCGCTCAGGATCATCGGTATTCGAGGGTCTGTGCATCGTAAAAAGCATATATGCGCCTTTCGTTAAGTTATTTTCAACCAATATATCCTCCTTGGAAAAATCAGAAAAATAGATAGAGTTGTCATACATGATATCGCCACAAGCAAATACTTTTGGAGAATCTACACCACATTTTCCAT
>Ga0187827_10004000_pt1 | contig 18486 bp, 15 predicted proteins | sample ETNtaG_39_FD_167969 | JGI IMG/M metagenome (GOLD analysis project Ga0187827, IMG submission 167969) | Marine microbial and viral communities from oxygen minimum zone, Eastern Pacific Ocean - ETNP2014_SV_150_PacBio MetaG (Illumina Assembly) | ecosystem: Environmental > Aquatic > Marine > Hypoxic... | reverse complement strand
TAAACGGCATTGAGGTGTTCGATGGAAAAGACTACGTCCAACACGTAACGGGTCCCGGACATATCCTGGATTCTTTCGATCGCTAAATGATGTGGCGCAGGAGGGATGCCTGGATACATATATCGGGCTGTGTATGATCGATCGGTTTCGCGTCAGAGACTAGGTGAATTATGTTGAGGCAGGATCGTTGATGAGCTTCGGATATCTTCCGATTCACTCTCAGTAGCAGATGGATTTTTTTCTCTTGTATGGATATAGCATCTGTGATGCAAGGTGGGGGGGAATGCTGATGTCTATTAACCTATCAGGTAGGGCGGTAGGAATATGAGATATTCGTGGGACGGATGCCAATTGGATATTATTCGAGAGTCCGTCGCTGAATTTTTCGGCGCCAGTGAATTTTTCCCCGACTATGATCCGAAGTTAATTTGGGATCGGCGCCATCGACTGGAACCAGATTTTCTAACCAGCGATGATCGGCTCAGGTTGTCCATTCACAGCTGGTTATTGAGAACACCTGGCCTAAATATTTTGATCGATACCTGTGTTGGCAATAATAAAAAACGTCCATCTATCGCGCAATGGGATCAGGCAGAGTTCTCGTATCTTGAAGGATTGGACAAAGTTGGATGTTCTATTGAGGATGTCGACATCGTGATGTGTACACATCTACACGTTGATCATGTGGGTTGGAATACACGTTTGCATAATGGCCGCTGGGTTCCAACATTTCCTAATGCGCGATATTTGTTTGGACGGGAAGAATACGCGTATTTCTTGTCTCAGAATCGTTCTAAACCAGCGAGTCGGGGTGCATTTGATGACAGCGTCTTACCTATTGTTACGGCTGGTAAAGCTGATTTTATTGAATCGGGTTACACGCTTGATCGTGGTGTGGTGGTCCAACAGATGCCGGGCCATACCCCCGGCCATTGTGTTATTAGGCTGGAACAGGATGGTTTGCGGGCGGTTTTGTCGGGTGACGTTGTTCATCACCCAATGCAGATATGGCATCCAGACTGGACCAGTGTGGCGTGTTGGGATCCGATACAGGCTAGTAGGTCGCGTATCCAACTGCTAGATCTTTGCGCGGAAACCAATGCTATGCTTCTTCCTGCCCATTTTTGTTCACCACATGGGGTAAGGATTACGAAGCATCGTAATCGATTTGATTTTCGATGGGATTGAAGAACCAGGGCGGTTAATGATTTCACCGTTTGAGGTCAGCTATGTTGCGTATTTGGGGGTTGCAAACAACTCTGGCCCTCATGGGGTGAAAGAACAGACCTGTTGTGTTACCACTAATGGGGCAAGGGAGTGACAGGAAGATGGATGATATGTCGGTGATCAATCCGATGTTTGGGGGCCAAACTTTTAAGATTGGCCTATTTAGTGCCAACTGTAGCGGTGGCCTCGCTGTTACGACGGTTCCGGAGCGCTGGGCGGCAGAATGGGATGCGATTGTTGAATTGACTTGCCTTGCCGAAGAGGGGGGATTGGAGTTTATTTTGCCTGTGGCTAAGTGGAAAGGTTATGCGGGAGCGTCAGATATTCTTGGTCGATCATACGAAACCTTCACTCATGGAGCAGCTTTGGCCGCGTTGACCAGCAACATTGCTTTTTCTTAACGGTCCATGTGCCTCTAGTGCATCCGACTTATGCAGCAAAGTCATTGGCCACAATTGATCATATTTCACATGGCAGAGTGGGGCTGAACATGGTGTGTGGTTGGAATCAGGATGAGTTCGATTTGTTCGGCGTTACGGTGGATCCGACTCGACGATACGAACAGGGCCTGGAATGGTATGAGTTGTTGATGAAGTTGTACGACGGTGGGCCTGAGTTTGCATGGGATGGTGATTTCTATAATGGGCAACATATGCATACCAATCCATTGCCGATTCAGCGCCCTCGCCCGATTACGATGTCGGCTGGGGTATCCCTACAAAGCCAAGAATTTGCTGCTGTCACTTCTGATTTTCTATTTACTGCTGTATCTGCGCTTAAAAACGCGCCTGGGTTGATCAATGATATGAAAGCTCACGCAGGTAGGTTTGAGCGGAATATCGGTGTGTATACGATGAGTCACGTGGTGTGTCGTGAAACCAGGAAGGAGGCAGAAGAATATTTTTATTACTTTGCTGAGGAGTGTGCGGACCGAGATTCACTTTCCTATTACGAAGCTAAAAAAGGTGTGAAGATGGATAGCCCCGATAGAGGTGGTAGCGTTTCGCCCACTAATAGATTGCCTGGACAGGTCTACACAGGGTCCTATCCTGGTGCATATCCTTTGGTCGGTGCGCCTGACGATGTAGCTAGAGAAATCATCCATATGTATGAGCTGGGATTAGAAGGAATGACGATTGCATTTGTGAACTATTTGGAAGAATTACCGTTTTTCCTGGAAGCTGTACTCCCACGTCTTGAACGCGCAGGTGTTCGGTTACCTGTTGCAGAAGAAACTTCATAGTTGGGCTGGCCAAATATAGTGACCCGAGTCCTGGCAGATCATGTTCTGTTGGAGGAGGTAGATGAAAGCGACAGTTTAAGGTGCTATGGTCAGTGAGTCCCTCAAATGATTAGCCACTCGCAAATGTGAAGGTATCGGACGTTGTCACTTGCGCCATTCTGCTTAGCCCTTTAATCGCCCATTGATGTTCTTCTTCGCTTAGTGCTGAGCAAGCGTCTTCCAGAATAACCACCTCATATCCGCGATCGTGTGCTTCCCGAACAGCGGATTGCATGACGTAATTGGTAGAAACTCCGGACATCACTAGCCGTGAGATGTTTTGTGCGCGTAAGATAGGTTCCAGATTGGTCCCGTAGAAGGGACTCACTCGATGTTTGATGATGATGTAATCTTCTTTCTGGGGCGCTACTGCTTCATGAATCTGTGTGCTCCAAGTGTCTAGTTTAAGGAGTTGGTGTTCTCGCGCCGGGCCAAACATAGGTGAGTTAGCCGGCCATTCTCGATAATCCTGACTCCATCCGACAATTACATAGCCAACAGGTATACCTTCGGACCTCGCCTTAGCGATGGCTATCTTCGAATGTGTCAACACCTGTCGACGTTGCACTTCCGCCGCCAGGCCAGTGCCATTGGCGCCGTCTTGATGGACTAAATCGTTAATAAGGTCCATAACAAGGTACAAAGTTTTCATTTCTAATTACCCTTATATTTCTTGTGGTCAAGTTGATGTAGGCGGCAGCATCAATATGCTCAACGTGGCAAGATTACCGCCGACCTTTAACCCTCGGATACCCTATCGTAGTATGAGGTTGCAGTGGGTAAGTTTTTGTACAGGAGAATTTTCTAAAATTGAACATCACACCTAATACCTATGAATATTTTGCGCACAAGCGCGTGATATTTGGTAAATCATTAGCGGAATCGGTGAAGGAAGAGCTCGGTCACCATGACGCGCGTAAGGTGTTCGTCATTTCGACGCGCAGTCTGAATCAGAATACGAACGTCGTCGCTGAATTACAACGCGCACTCGGTAACAAACTTGCTGGCCTGTTTGATCAGGTGGTATCACACGTGCCACGGACGGTAGGAATAGCAGCGACCGAGCAAGCGCGCGCTGTGGGGCCTGATCTAATTGTCTCTATCGGTGGCGGTTCGGCGATTGATACAGGCAAGCTCGTGCAGATTTGTCTTGCCGAGAATATTACGACAACGCGGGAATTAGATGAATTTCGGGTAGTAACCGAAACAGATGGGTCGTCCCGTGTGCCAAAAATCCAACAATCTGGTGTTCGACAACTAGTTATTCCGACAACATTGTCCGGTGCGGAATGGAGCCATACAACGGGATCCACCGACGATGAGAGGGGCATTAAGGATATTTATATTCAGTCAGACCTTGCTGCGCCGGGCATATTGTTGGTCCCTGAAATCTTGAAATACACACCGTTAGATATCTGGCTGACTAGCGGTATGAGAGGAGTCGATCATGCTATCGGTTCCTTGGTGTCAAAGAATGCTCATCCATTTACGGACTCGACGACGGCTGAGGGTTTACGTATGCTGAATCGATCTCTTCGAGCGACGAAGAAAGACCCGGACAAGGTAGAGCATCGATTTGAATCGTTGATTGCTTTATGGTTGGCATCAACGGGAATGATGCGAATGCAGTATGGGGCTAGCCACGGTTTGTCTTGGCATCTCAGTGCTGTTGCTGAGGTGGCCCACGGACACTGTTCCTGTGTACTCATTCCAGCGACATTGCGATTCAATAAATCACATACGCGTGACAAGCAAAGTCATATTAGTGAGATATTGGGGCAGCCTGGTGTTGACGCTGCTGATGCTGTGCTTGACCTGATCCGAACTCTGGAATTGCCAGAAAAAATGCGCGAGGTTGGTATTCGGCGTGAACATTTAGAAAAGATTGCCAACGATGCGATGAGAAACTTATTGGTAAGAAATAATTCTCGCCCGATTACTAGTGTAGATGACGTGATGGAAATACTGGAGATGGCGTTTTGAAGCACAGTTGTTTTTGCAATTGACTTAGGAAATGTCTAAATGAATGTATTGATTGTTTATGCACATCAAGAACCAAAATCATTTTGCGGATCTTTGCTTTTATTTGGAGTGGAAACCCTCAAAGAAGAGGGACACGAGGTCAAAGTGTCAGATCTGTATGCGATGAAGTTTAATCCTGTCTGTGACCGCGGAGATTTCCGCGAAGTGGCCGATCCAGATTACTTCAAAGTTCAGAAAGAGCAATCCTACTCCACGGCGCAAAAATCATTTGCCCAAGACATTGCACAAGAACAGGAGAAAGTAGAATGGGCTGATATTGTGATTTTCCATCAGCCGCTATGGTGGTTTTCCGTTCCGTCCATTACCAAAGGCTGGTTTGATCGTGTTCTAGCTCTGGGCTTTGCCTATGGGGGTGGTCGCTGGTTTGATAAGGGTGTTTTCCGCGGGAAAAAGGCAATGTTGACGATCACTGCGGGGGCTCCGGAGACTCGGTATCAGGAGGGACATATATTCGGTGGTATAGACAGGGTGCTGTATCCATTGCACGTTGGGGTTTTTAATTTGGTCGGTTTTGATATCCTTGAACCGTTTATTACGTGGGCGCCAGTCCAAATGTCGGCTGAAGAACGTGCGGCAGAACTCCGGCGTTATCAGTCACGATTAACAGGTTTGGGAAGTGAGACGTCGTTGCCGTTCCACAGCTTGGATCAATATCCTGATCCCATGGACGGGTTGAATTCATATGTTGCTCCACGTTCTGGTGGATGACTTTCTTACCCTAAAAAGGTTATTCGGTGCGGTTTCAGATCGTGAGATTAACGAGAGAGAAAGGTAGTAAATGTTGTTATCGACTTTGTGAGATAGTCGGATTCATCGACGCCAGGTAGTGACACTCGTTTGCAATTTGGTATTCGCGATATAACGCGTTCGAGATGCTCAAAAAAAATGTCCGTAGTGGGGCACGACACCATAACCGGCTGAGTTAGTTGTGCAAACGCAGCATCTTTGTCATATGTAAACGACGCGCGATAAGCTTTCTGGAAACTACTTATCGCTTTGAGAACATCCACAACAATTTCATGTAATTCTTCAGCGGTAGGCATATTGATGCTGCGTTGATTGGTCTTGTTTCGATGAAACCAGGGCCAGAAAATTTGCTGGTCCCTCACAAAGTGCCAAGCCCACATCAGATGGGTGCCATCATGACAAGGCATTATGTCGGGAGCGTAATGCGCCAGTAAATCTGCTTTCATCTCAGTGGTATAGAAGGCGATTCCGTCAAGAATCACTTTCTTAACGCGATCTGGATGTTGTATCGCTAGTTCTAGAGCAATATTTGCTCCAGTGTGATTGCCGTAGACATTAAAACTATCAATTCCAAGCGCATTAATGGCTTGCATTGTTGCCTGTGCATAGTCTTCTATTGTTGGGCTGGCCCTCGGTAATGCTGAGGAATCACCCAATCCTGGAGTATCAGGCGCTACAACCCAGCCGTAGTGGGACATCGGTGTGATCAAAGGTTCCAACATGGCGGATGAACCAGGGTTAGTGTGGAACATAAGTAGCGGAGTGCTTGCCTTATTACCAGCACTTCGGTAATGAATTTGTCCATTGACTGTATCGATAAACTGCCTGCGAATCACCATACCCTCCTTGAGGGATTGTCGTATTGATTTTGACTGTTATGTAATGGGACTATCATACCTGTCGCGCAATCGGACATTTATTGCCCGAAGATTGGGTTGTGTCGAAAAAAACGTCCTAGGAGAAGAGTATGTCAGGGTTAACTCAAATTATCGCAAAGTTTGTTGCAGGCTCCGCCGAGCACGTCATCCCATCAGACGCACTTGATGTCGCAAAGCTCGGTATCACAGATACGGTGGCTTGCATGATCGCTGGACAAAATGAACCTGTCGTCAATATTGTCAAATCGATGGTTTCTCCGGCAATTAGTAATGATCGTGCGCGACTATTGTTCAGTGACGATTATGCAAGCTCTTGGGATGCTGCGCTGGTGAATGGAACTGCGGCACATGCGTTGGATTACGATGATGTTGCAATGGCGGCACACCCGAGTACCGTATTGGTCCCGGCGATACTCGCCGAAGCAGAGGCTTTGAACGTGTCGGGCCAATCAGTTCTGGAGGCTTACGTGGTTGGCTATGAAGTTTGGTCAGAACTTTGGGCGCGAGAAAATGGTCGACTTCATCAGAAAGGCTGGCACCCAACAAGCGCTTACGGCGCGCTTGCGGCGGCGGCGGCATGTGCACGCCTCGGTGGCCTAGATTCAATCCAATCTATGCACGCAATTGCAATCGCGGCGTCTCAGGCAGGGGGGTTGGTTGCAAATTTTGGGACCATGACTAAACCGTTTCATGCTGGAAGAGCCGCGCAATCCGGAGTGCTTTCGGCCCGTATGGCATCGTGCGGTATGACAGGAGCCCCCGATATTGTTGAACACCCGCGAGGCTTTCTCTCCGCAGTTTCGGAGACTGGAGACTACGCTGACGCTGCGAACAGTCGGTTAGGCAACGAATACCAGTGTTTGGTGCATGGGCTGAACATTAAGAAATATCCTATGTGTTATTCCACTCACAGAACGATTGATGGGATGCTGGACCTTAAACAGAGGTACTCTTTTGAGGCGGAAAGCGTGGCCAAGATTGAGACAGTGATGGGTGTTACGCAGTTACAAATTCTCCGTAACCATGAGCCAAAAACAGCGCTTGAGGCGAAGTTTAGTGAGGAATTTGCAATGGCCTCGGCTGTTATCGCAGGCAAAGTAGGTTTTGCAGAATTGACGGATGAATTTGTTTTGCGCGCCGATGTTCAGGAATTGATGGCTAAGGTAATCAATGACACTACAGACGCGCAGGATCCGGATGATCCCGTAATGGCTCCTGATGAGTCAGTCACAGTCACGCTGCATAGCGGGGAACAAGTTCAAACGGTAGTGCAATATGCGCGAGGGCATGCGAAGTCACCGCTGGATACCAGTGATCTTTGGCAGAAATTTAAAGACTGTACCGCGTCGACGCATTCATTAGAGGGAGCAACACGTTTCTTCAATGCCTTACAAGACTTAAACGCGGTTGAATCCTTACAGCGCTTGCCCGACATGTTATTGGAAAGAAATAGGCTTTGATTAGGTTGGAAAGAAGGCTTATTTCTTGATTTGGACACTGTTGTTTATTAAATCAAAAGAATCAATCACATACTTATAAAAGGGATAACAAAACGTGGTAGACGGGTTACTTTCTGGTTTAACTGTCGTGGAGCTTGGGCACAGCGTGGCGGCACCCTTCGGTGGCCAAACGTTGGCAATACTTGGCGCCCGAGTTATAAAAATTGAAAAACCTCAAAATGGGGATGACGCAAGGACGTGGGGTCCGCCATTTTGGGAGGGTGCATCATCCTGCTTCCAGAGTCTTAATCGAGAAAAATTGTCGGTAGCAATCGATTTTAAAGATGATAATCAGCTTGAAGAGCTAAAAGCCTTTATCTGTTCAGACGCGGATCTCGTTATACAAAACCAACGTCCTGGATTACTAAAACGTTTTGGACTCGATGGTCATTCGCTGAGGAAGCAAAAACCCAGTTTGATCTATTGCAACATTGGTGCTTTTGGCGCCGCAGGACCCCTTTCTCACAAACCCGGCTATGATCCTCTGATGCAGGCTTTCAGCGGTATTATGAGTATCACTGGTGAAGAAGGTCGTGAACCTGTCAGGGTCGGGCCTTCGATTATTGATATGGCCGCAGGTATGTGGTGCTGTATCGGATTGCTTTCGGCTTTGCATCGACGTAACGAGACAGGAGAGGGCTGTGAGGTCGATACTTCGCTTTATGAAACTGCATTGGCATGGATGACAGTACCTTCGGCCATATATTTGTCGTCGGATAAAGTCCCTGCGCGCACCGGTTCAGAGGCGCCGATGCTGGTGCCTTATAAGGTTTATCGTGCTTCTGATGATTACTTGGTGATTGGTGCTGGTAATGACAATCTATTTGGCCGCTTATGTGATGTTCTGGGTGTTCCGGAATGGAAGACTGACGAACGATTTTCGAGTAACCCCGTGCGTGTTAAGAATAGGAAAACGCTAAATCGCGATATTCAAGATTTAATAGGGTGTGATACCCGAGATAGTTGGATCAAAAAACTAGATGACGGCGGAGTGCCAAATACGCCACTGCAAACTGTGGATCAGGTTGTCCGGCATCCGCAGACAGTGGCATTGGGTATGTTGCAGAGCTCTCCCGATGGAAAGATGAATCTCATGGGGGTTCCGTTAAGCTTTGATGGAAAACGACCGGAATTTCTCCGGAGCCCACCAGAACTGGGACAGCATACTCAGACAATTTTGCACAAAGAAACGGATGACCAGAATGATCAGAACTGATTACGAAACCATACAGGTGACTAATACGGAAGAGGGTCGGGTGACATTAACCCTAAATCGGCCACACGTACGCAATGCGCTTAATACAAAAATGGGGGAGGAGTTACGGGACATCTTCGTTCCACTGCGGTTCTCTCCGGGAGGCGTTCGCTGCGTTGTCATTACGGGTGCGGGAGACAAGGCGTTTTGTTCGGGGGGCGACCTTAAGGAACGTAAAGGTATGGCTGATGAGCAGTGGAGGCGGCAACACAGTATTTTTGAGGAGGCGTATTACGCTGTCATGGAGTGCCCGATTCCTGTTATTGCGGCTGTTAACGGCTTTGCCTATGCGGGAGGATGCGAGTTGGCCTTAATGTGTGACTTCATCTACGCATCGAGTAATGCGCAATTTGCGCTTACTGAAGTTTCGATTGGCATCATGCCCGGTGGTGGTGGGACACAGAATCTGCCTCGCGCGATTGGAGAACGACGGGCTAAAGAATTGATTCTGTCGGCTCGGCCATGGACAGCCCAAGAAGGTTATGAGTGGGGTTTGGTTAACCGGGTTTGTGATCCCCTGGAACTGATGGACGATGTTGTCGCGACTGCCGACAGGATCTGTCAGAACGCTCCGATTTCAGTGCAGCAGGCGAAGAAGTCGATTCATTATGGGATGCAAGTAGACAATATGACGGGACTTATCTACGAGGTGCAATGCTACGAGAGAATGATCTCGACTGAGGATCGCAGGGAGGGCATTCTCTCGTTTAATGAAAAACGAAAACCGAAGTTCCAAGGTCGGTAATGGGGTAGAACGTAGTGATCTTTATTACCTATCCAACTCATTATAGGAATGAACGTAATGACAAAGTCTGAAAATGGTGAGGATCTTCCTGCTGCCATTGGGTTGGAGTTGGATTATCCTGAAATCAGAGAGTCAGTCGCTACCATCTGTGCCAAGTTCCCGTCTGATTATTGGCGTGATCAGGAGGATGCTGACACGTATCCCGAGGCGTTTGTACGAGAGTTAACGGAATCAGGATTTCTGGCAGCATTGATTCCCGAAGAATACGGTGGCGCGGGCTTGCCGTTGCGTGCGGCCTGCGTGATTCTGGAGGAGATCCATGCGAGTGGCTGCAACGCTGGGGCATGCCATGCGCAGATGTATATCATGGGCACGCTATTACGACATGGCAGTGAAGAGCAAAAGAAAAGATATCTCCCGGACATCGCTTCGGGACAAGTTCGATTACAGGCTTTTGGGGTGACGGAACCAACGGCAGGGACCGACACTACGCAACTACAAACCCGGGCCACATGGGATGGTAATCAGTATCGTCTTAATGGGCAGAAAATCTGGACCTCAAGAGCTATGCAGTCTGATCTCATGCTTGTGTTGGCCCGCACTACGCCAGCCGATCAGGTGACCAAAAGAAGCCATGGCTTGTCGGTGTTTTTACTGGACTTAAGAGGAGCGAAGGAAGAAGGGTTAACTATTCGTAAACTGGAAACAATGATTAATCATCAAACCAACGAAGTGTTCTTTGACAACGTGCCTGTGCCACCCGAGAACCTCATTGGTGAGGTTGATAAAGGATTCTCACATATTCTGGATGGGATGAATGCGGAACGGATACTCGTTGCGTCGGAAGCTCTGGGGGACGGACGATTTTTCATCAATAAAGCATCTGAATATGCTAACAAACGCGTTGTTTTTAATCGTCCTATTGGACAGAACCAGGCAATACAGTTTCCCATCGCGCGCGCTTATGCCGAATTACGAGCTGCGGACATGATGAATCGAGCAGCATGTGCATTATTCGATGCAGGCCAGACGTGTGGCGAGGAGGCAAATATTGCCAAGCTTCTTGCGGCCGACGCTTCCTGGAATGCTGCTGAGGCTTGTATGCAAACGCATGGTGGTTTTGGTTACGCGCGCGAATATGACGTAGAGAGAAAGTGGCGCGAAACGAGAATTTTTCAGATTGCGCCGATTTCGACGAATCTTATTTTAGGGTACTTAGGCCAGCATGTGCTCGGAATGCCGCGGTCTTATTAAATGGATGCTATAGGTTTTAGTATCTGGGAGTCATGATTAATCATGAGTGACGAACTGCGCCGAAGATTTGTCGATCTTGGAGATTGGCAGGCACATTACCGGGAGCTCGGTCAAACGAATAAGTCGACCCTGGTAATGTTTCATGGGTCTCCAGGTTCCAGTTTTAGTCTTGTCCCGTTAATGAGGGCGCTGGCAAAGGATAGACATGTCGTTGCCATTGACTCACGGGGGAATGGAGACTCAACACCCTTTGAACATGACGCGCCGAGTATTGCTGACTATGCAAATGCGCATTGGGATGTTGTAGACGCTATTGGGTTCGATCGTTGTGACATCTATGGTTATCACACGGGCGCTGCTATTTGCACCGAGCTCTCCATTAAGCACGGGGATAGAATAAGAAAAGTCATCTTAGATGGGGTATCCGTTTTTTCTCCGGATGAGCAGGGTGACTTGTTCGATAATGATCACGCACCGGATATCCCTATCACCTTGGAAGGAACGCAGTTGCTGCAGGCGTGGAACATGGTGCGCGATGCGCATTTATTCTGGCCGTGGTGGGACCATGGTCGAGACAATATTCGCGACCTCGGCCTTCCTGATGCCGAGTACCTCCACGGAGAAACAATAGAGGTGCTAAAAAGTTGTCGTACCTATTATCAGTCTTATCGGGCGGCGTTGCGGTATGACAAGAAGAGACGTTTACCTTTGATTAATAACCCGACGCTAGTCACAGCTTGTCGCACTGATCAACTTTATAGTTTTATGGATAAGGCGGGGGATCTGATTCCCCGTTCAGAACGCATGGAACATCCTGATCCTAGAGGGGTGCGGGAACTTAATGAGACGGCAGACATCATGCTAGAGTTTCTTAATCGATAATGATGGCGCTGAAATGGATGATGTAATGGATGATGTAATTGGTAAGCGGAAGGGTTGACTCTGATGTCGAGTAGTCAATCTTGCTTTGATCCGCAGGTAGTCATAGTAACGGGAGCCGCGGGGGCCATTGGTAGCGGCGTAGCTGAGCAATTTGCACGTCGCGGTGCGAAGCTGGTTTAGTTGATCATGTTGCAATGATCGATGTTATCGAATCCATTGCAGTTCATACAACTGACCACTGCTCTTTTAAGGATAGTGTCACTGATGGCGCGTATGTAGCCGAATGTATTGATAAGGTATTGGACCAATTTGGTCGCATCGATGTTTTGGTGACAGTCGCTGGAATTACTTCGTTCGGCGAAGTGGAGTCTGTTAGTGAAGACGAATGGTTGAATGTTTTAAACATTAATCTTTCAGGGACATTTCGCTTCTGTAAGCAGGTTCTTCCGATTATGCGGCGGCAGCAAAGAGGGAGAATTGTGACGATCGGGTCGTTACTGGCAAAAAATGGGGCAATACACGACCATGGCAGGACCGGTCTGATATGGCAGGTTCTGCAAACATTGCATATGGAGTGTCGAAAGCAGGTGTACACGCTATGACAAGCTACCTCGCTAAGGATGTAGCAGCTGACGGTGTGACAGTCAATTGTGTAGCACCAGGGCCGATTGCGACACCAATGACTACAGCATTAAGTGACAATATTAAAAACCAAATTCCAGTGGGCAGAATGGGTAGTGTCAATGAGGTGGCAAGGGCGGTCTTGTTTCTCGCAGATTCAGACTCGGGTTTTATCACGGGAGAGGTCTTAGACGTGAATGGGGGCATGTGGAGTGACCAAAAGTTTGAGATGCTTTGGGAGGTTTTTAATGGAGAGTTTGTCAATAGAAGTTTCAACCATCATTAGGGTATGGTTTTAAGGGGGTTATAGATTGTTTGATAAGACTCGGATTACATGGGTTACATTGGATCGATAATTAAGTGCCTTTCCTTTTTTATGTGGAGTGATTTCCAAATAACATTAGGTTAGACCTGCGATCTTAGAGGTCGTGGCTAGGTGGGCATTCAGGATCATGCAGAGGAGTGAGTAGTGAGATACCAAATTGGAATAGACGTGGGTGGTACCTTTACGGATTTTGCACTATACAACGTGGATTCTCAGGAGCTGAGTATTGGTAAGGTGCTGACCACACCCGCTGATCCGTCGGAAGCGGTCCTTGTTGGTGTGGAGGAATTGGTTTCTAGTGCGGGTCTTGCGGTCGCCGACTTAACCGAAGCAATCCATGCGACGACGATAGCGACGAATACGGTAATCGAGAGAAAAGGTGCTGAAGCTGGACTCTTAACGACTAAAGGGTTTAGAGATGTCTTATTGATAGGGCGTCAAAAACGTTGGGAACTTTATGATAATGCGATTGATAAGCCCCAACCGGTCATACCAAGACGACACATATGGGAAGTTCAGGAGCGCCTTAATTATCAAGGCGAGGTCTTAACTCCTTTAGATAAAAATGGTGTTGTTCAAGCGGTGGAAGAGATGAAGGCCGCTGGTGTTAAAGCTGTGGGAATTTGCTTTTTACACAGTTATGCCAATGGCATTCACGAAAAACAGGCCGCGCAGTTGGTTAGAGATATTGTGCCCGAGATATTAGTTTCGATCTCGAGTGAAGTGTCCCCTATATATCGTGAGTATGAGCGGGCGAGTACAACGTCATTAAACGCCTATCTGATGCCAATTGTAAGTGATTATATAAAGCGATTGTCACAGGGGTTGAGCCGCCGCGGATTCACTCGAAAGTTATTTATCATGCAGTCGAATGGTGGTGTGGCGACCCCCGAGGTTGTTCAACAGTTTCCTATACGAATTATCGAATCAGGCCCCGCGGCAGGAGTGCTCACGGCGGCGCAGTATACCGATGTGGCAGAGAATACCAATCTCATCTCATTTGATATGGGAGGCACCACGGCCAAGGTGTGTCTTATCGAAGAAGGAAGGCCAGCGTTGGCAGGCCAGTTTGAAGTCGGCATGGTACAGCTAAAGAAGAATAGTGGATTGCCAATCAGTATTCCCGCGATTGACTTGGTGGAGATCGGGTCAGGCGGTGGTTCGATTGCAAGAATTGAAATGGGAGCCATTGCGGTTGGCCCAGAAAGCGCAGGGTCTGTCCCGGGTCCAATTGCTTACGATCGTGGTGGTACGCGGCCAACAGTCACTGATGCGGATCTTCTGTTGGGGTATCTCGATCCGGATTATTTCCTCGGTGGCCAAATGAGTTTAGATGTCGATGCTGCGAAGAAAGGAATCGAAGAACACATTGCAAGACCATTAGGTATAGATGTCATCGAGGCTGCGTGGGGAGTTTATGAGGTGGTTACATCACAGATGGCTCAGGCTGCCCGGGTGGTCTCAGTTGGAAAAGGAAAAGACCCGCGAAACTTCGCATTGATTCCATTCGGGGGTGCGGGGCCCGTCCATGGTGCGAGACTTGCAAAGTTACTGGGTTGTTCCAGAATTGTTTTTCCGGCACGGGCAGGTGTCATGTCGGCGATAGGATTACTAACAGCTGATGTTGCCTTTGATCTTGCACGCACCCACATCACACCACTTGACTCGAACAGTCTGGATTTAATCAACAATATTTATGACGAAATGCAGGCAGACGGGAAGAATCAATTGGTGGCCAGTGGGATCGTTGGAAAATCTAAGTTCGTTCGTAGTGCGGACATGCGATTCGTGGGTCAAGGTTATGAGATTGGAGTTGATCTGCCTGATGGCGCGTACGCTGGCGATGACTTGCAGAGATTATCGAATGCATTTTTTAAGACATATGCTGAAACCTATGGAGATAGGGCATTTGACCGTTCCGATTCCGTCGAAATTGTTCACTATAGGATAACCGCCACCGCGGTAGATGATCAGACGCGGTTTGACCCGCCGAAGGGTTCGTTTGATCGAAAGCCTAGTAAAGGAGCGCATTCACGGTCGGTCTTTTTTTCTGAAGTTGGTGGCTTTTCTGAAGTGACTGTGCATCGGCGAAATACCCTGATTGAGGGGCAGCGATTGCATGGACCTCTCGTGGTAGAAGAACCAGAATCCACGGTCATTATTCCACCTGGTGGCACAGGCCATGTTGATCAATTTGGCAACATTGTGATTGATCTGAAATTGGCAGATGGACTAGTGGAATGATTAGCATTAATCCAGTCACCTTTTCTGTCATTTGGGGAGGACTGCTTTCTGCAGCGGCAGAAATGGGCGTTACATTGAGTCGCACCGCCTACTCAAATGCTGTGCGCGAAGGGTTGGATTATTCCACTGCGTTATTCGATGTAGACGGCAATATGGTGGCGCAGGGTGATTACAGTCCTGGGCATCTGGGTTCGATGGCTTTCTCGATTCGACGAGTGTTTGAAGATTACCCGCGCGACACCATCAAAGCAGGCGACGCGATTTTTCTTAATGATCCAGGCATTGGATCTGGCCATCTGCCTGACTTTTTCATGATTTCCCCAATTTACCTGGAGGATGAACTACTGGGCTTCGCGGCGTGCTGTGCTCATCATGTCGACGTCGGGGGGGCCGGTGCAGGGTCTCAGGTTATTCAAGGGGTGCTTGATAATTATCAGGAGGGCGTTCGTTTCTTGCCTACCCGGTGTTATGCCAAAGGGGAACCCATCGAACATATTTTTTCGCTAGTCGCAGCAAATGTACGTCAACCGGATAAAGTCCTTGGGGATCTCAGGGCGCAGGTTAACGCCAACGTTATTGGAGCAAGTCGGGTTGCTACTTTAGGCCGTCAATACGGACCCCACACTCTACGCGATGCAATGAGCGAAATCATTCGTCGAAGCGAAGAGCAAATGCGTAATGCGATCAGAGAAATTCCCGATGGCACTTATGTGTTCGAGGATCACATGGATGATGTGGGGCCTGATACGGAACCGGTGTTGACTCGAGCGTCGGTGATTATTAGTGATGGTGAGGTTACTGTTGATTGGGCTGGTTCGGGCCCGCAACGAGAGGCTGGACTGAATAGTTATCTGCATTACACCTACGCTTACACGATTGCTGCGATTAAGAGTGTTACCTTACCTTCTGCGCCACAAAACGAGGGTGTTATTCGCACGATTAATATCAAGGCGCCATTAGGATCTTTTTATAATCCTAAGCGGCCTGCCGCTTGTGGTGGACGCGCGATTATCTCACACAGAATCTACGAAGTTGTATTGGGTGCTCTGGCGCAGGCTGTTCCGGAGAGGGTAATGGCCGCCAATTCGCATTTTTATAACCCAAATCTGGGAGGAGTTGATTCTGTCAGCGACAAACAGTTTGTTTGTTATGAGTTGATCATAGGAGGTATCGGGGGTCGTTACGATAAGGATGGTGAGGAGGCGTTAGCTTCGCCCTGGAATGCTGCTAACATTCCCGTCGAGGTTCAGGAGAGTAATAACCCAATTTTGATACAGCGTTTCGAGTTCATTAAAGACTCAGCAGGCCCCGGGAAAAACCGAGGCGGGTGCGGGGTTCGTAAAGATATAGAGATGCTGTCGGACAAGGTTAATTTCTACAACCTTGGTGATCGGGCAAAGTTCGCTCCTTATGGTCTGGGTGGTGGTAAGCCCGGGTGCTTGGCGCAGACCTTGTTAAATCCCGATACGAAGGTTGAGGCTGTGTTGCAATCCAAAGGCACTTATCGACTGAATTCTGGAGACGTTATCAGTTGGCGAACGGCGGGTGGCGGGGGGTATGGGGATCCTTTGCAGCGTGATCCAGAGCGGGTACGAGTTGACGTTATGAGAGGTTTTGTTTCTTCAGATCAGGCCAAACTGGCTTATGGAGTCGTTATAGATCCTATCCATTATGGGATCGACTTTGAGGCGACTACGGCGGAGCGTGCTGGTCTAACAGATCCTTCGGTTTCTGTTGAGAAAGTAGTGAAGTTTTAATAATTCAATATTTGCAGAACAAGCTAATGGGCTGGGTGGGGATATGTCGAATCATGACGAGCGGCGAGTAGACGACACATTGGATCCTGTTACTTTCTCGGTAATTTGGGGTGGACTACTGGCAGCGGCTGCAGAAATGGGTGTTACCTTGACTCGAACAGCATATTCAGTTGCGGTTCGAGAGGGGTCCGATTTTTCCACGGGTGTGTTTGACGCAGACGGCAATATGGTTGCCCAAGGGGACTATAGTCCAGGTCACTTGGGTTCGATGGCGTTTGCAGTCCGACGCATGTTACAGGATCACCCTAAGGAGACATTAAAGGCTGGTGATGCGATTATTTGTAATGATCCGGGTATTGGTTCCGGGCATCTTCCAGACGTTTATATGATGTGCCCAGTATTTCTTAATGACGAGTTACTCGGATTTGCTGTCAATATTGGGCATCAAATTGATATTGGTGGTGCTGGCAGTGGGTCGCAAGCTGTGGTTGGTATTTTTGACAACTACCAAGAAGGCATTCGATTTATGCCAACCAAAATCTATGATGCGGGAAAACCGGTAACGGACATTTTTCGTTTTATAGAAGCGAATGTTCGTGTTCCCGAGGTTCAAGGCGATATTAGAGCGCAATATGCTGCTAACATAGTTGGCGGAAAACGGCTACAAGAGTTAGGGCGAATGTATGGCCCAGACACGATCCAGCTGGCTATGCGTGAGTTGGTTGACCGTACAGAAACCGAGATGCGCAACGCAATTCAAGCCTTGCCGGATGGTATCTATACCTTTGAAGATTCCATGGACGACGTGGGACCAGATACAGAGCCAGTCTACGGACGATGTGCGCTGACTATCAAAGGTGGGCAGATCCATGCCGATTGGTCAGGGTCAGGCCCACAACGGGAGGCGGGCCTCAACTGTTATATGCATTACACCGCGTCCTACACCATCGCGGCTATAAAGAGTGTGACCTTGCCGAGGGCGCCTCAAAATGAAGGCGTCTTCAGGACGGTTACCATCGAAGCGCCCGAAGGATCCTACTTTAACGCCAAACGACCGGCAGGGTGCGGAGGCCGTGCAGTGAACTCGCACAGGATCTATGAGATTGTGATGGGTGCGTTGGCCCAAGTAGTGCCGGACAAAGTCATATCGGCGAATTCGCATTTTTTCAACCCTAATATTGGTGGTACCGATCCACGAACCGGTCGTGCGTTTATATGCTGGGAGTCTGTTATCGGTGGTGTAGGTGCTCGGGTTGATAAAGATGGAACCGAGGCGACGTCTTCGCCATGGAATGGCACCAACGTTCCGGTGGAGATACAAGAGTCAAGAAATCCTGTTATGGTTGAAGAGGTTTCGTTGATTCAGGATTCTGCGGGACCCGGTGAATTCCGTGGTGGATGTGGCATGCGCCGTGATCTGCGTGTGCTAACCGATAACTGTAACTTTTATAACCTTGGTGATCGACATCGGTTTGCGCCCTACGGACTCGATGGTGGGCAACCCGGAATGCTGGGGGAGACTTTGCTTAACGCAGATCATGGCAATGCGGAAGTGCTTCATTCAAAGGGAACATATCGCTTAAATACAGGTGATCTCGTCAGCTGGCGAACATCTGGCGCGGGTGGACGTGGCGATCCATTTGCGCGCGACCCGGTAAAAATTCTGGACGATGTCAGGAATCAGTTGGTCAGTATTGATGGTGCACGTACGGACTATGGAGTGGTTA
>Ga0187827_10003997_pt1 | contig 18491 bp, 21 predicted proteins | sample ETNtaG_39_FD_167969 | JGI IMG/M metagenome (GOLD analysis project Ga0187827, IMG submission 167969) | Marine microbial and viral communities from oxygen minimum zone, Eastern Pacific Ocean - ETNP2014_SV_150_PacBio MetaG (Illumina Assembly) | ecosystem: Environmental > Aquatic > Marine > Hypoxic... | reverse complement strand
TTGTCTGAGTTGAGTAAAAGTTGAGAAAGCCCCCAAAAGAAAAACAAAAGAGCCAAAGCGCCAACTACAACAACCGCTTGATCTAAAAGATCAACAAATAATTTCATCAACTCAGTAAGGTTTCTCGGCGCTGCAAATACAACTGCTGGTGTCCCAAGTAAAGTAATTGATATGATTGTAAAATATTTTTTCATATTATGATTAAATATAAGTTTATTATATTCTAATAACTTGAGTTTGCGTAGGATCTTTTTTTATATTATCAACAGTACCTTCAATAGCACTTGCAAGTACAGAAGCACCTAAGACAACAACTGCACCTATTATTGTCCACATAATTGCCTTTTTAGCTGTTGCTAATTTTTCAGGATTACCTTGCGCACTAACAAAAAGAAAACCCGAATACACAAGCATCAAAACAACAATTGGTGTTGCAATAATCACTAATGCGCCTAGCATTGCATTTAAAAACTCACTTATTGTATTAATTGATTGTAGTGGATTTTCAAGTTTATTACTTCCAGAAGAGCCACCACCACTTACTTTTGCAAAAATAACACTCACAGGTAACAATAACAAAAATGCAGTAACAAACCAGTAAATATTTTTAAACTTTTTCATATTAAAAGTATCCCTCATTAAACTGATTTAATCAACATTATCTACTGCGCAAAAGAAGATTAAGCTCTTCATCAGCCATATCAATTGCCTCTCCAAGACGCGCACGTCCTGATGTTACTGACTCAACCATATTTTGGAAAATATCATCGGCCTCTACGCTATCTGGCTCAAGCCAAGCATTTGAGACAAGAGCAGAATCATAAAAGACAGAGGTAAAAGCACCTGAAGGTTCCCTTGAAAGAAGGTCTCGGCGAACAGGAGGAAGGCCCATTGCACTGGAGAACGCAGAGATATTAACAATATCTGTCAGCATAATCCCAACAATAAATGCTCCTGTGGGATTTCTCGATGCCCTCGGAACTGCAAATGCGCTCATTTCTCCATATGTCACTCTTCTATTAGAGTCTCTAAGTTGAGGTAATAGGCTCACATCAAAATTAAGATTCGGATTTGTGCGAATAATACTAGAAAGTTCGCTTGCAAATCCGAAATAAATTGCCAAGTCCCCCGATGCAAAGAGTTGTTTGGAATTTGAAAGTGATCTATTCCATGAATAGACAGATTTTACTGGATTTGAAAATTCAGTATAAAACCGTACTGCAGATTCTGCAGGAGATGTTGCAAAACCAAATTTCTCTTTAATTACCGACTTCAACTCTCCATCTACAAAGGCAACTATAGGATTACCGGATTGGATTATAAAAGCTGATAGAATCTCTTTTGCGTTTTCAATGTTATCAAACTCACCAAGTGCAACGAAACTTCTTGTGATATTAGAAGCAAGATCCCTTTGTGTTATCTTTGGACTAAGCACAAACAACTCGTCCCAATACTGTGGAGAGTTTGCGATTCCCGCCGTCTGAAAAATATCTCTGTTCCAATACATCACAAGTGGGTCAATAATAAATGGCAGACCGAGAATTCCCATTTCTGTAAGGTATAGCTCCCCTTCTTCTATAAAAGTATTTTTAAATTCTCTTTCGGAAAAACTCTTGTACGAAAGTTCTATGATCTTATCTTTGTGACGCACAATCCCATCATGTGGAAGCAGAAACAAATCAGGGCCTGTACCAGAAGCTAAAGCTTCTACAAATTCATTATTATATGTATTTTTGTCTTTCTCTGTATAATTAACTCCCACAAAATTATCGATTTCTATATTTATATCGTTAAACATAGCATCCATAAGTTCTTGCGGAACTGTGCCCCATATCTGAACTTTTCCTATCTCATTGTCATTTCCTCCTATTCCGCCAATACCAGAAAATGCAAGAACACCAATTACTGCAAATATTACAAAAACTGCTATTATCCCAATTTGAAAACTTGTCATGATTTTATAAATATTAAACCATAATGATGCTCACCTGCATCAAAATCTTGAACAAACTCAAAACCATTTTCAGAAAGTAATTTCCTCGCCTCGCTTTCTCTCACTATCACATCTCCGCTTGGTCCTATACCAGCAAACGAGTCAAGCCAGTCAACAACCAATACTTTTCCTTTTGGTTTTAATATACGCCGTGCTTCAATTATTACATTATTCTTTTCTTCAACTTGAAAAAGGTCATTTGCAATAATTACAGCATCTACCGATTCATCACCTAATTTCGTACCTCTAATTTGTTCAATGTCCCCCCATAGTACATCAATGTTTTGCCTGTTTTCAGCCAAAGCTAAGTTTTTTACCTTTTTGACAAGAGCTTGCTGAATATCAATAGCATAGACGCGTCCAGAGTTCCCAACAATACGTGATGCTTCAATAGCATAATGTCCGGAACCTGTCCCAAAATCTGCTACAAGCATTCCGTCTGTTAGTCCTAGTCGCATTATATTGTTTTTGGGGTCAGAGAACATTATTTATATTATACAACTTATTTTATAAGCAAACGAGTGCCGCTATACTATCTCCTGCGCGCAGTTTCATTATTCGTACACCTTGTGTTTGTCTGCCCAAGGATGGCACTTCTTTGAGGTCAAGTCGTATCACTTGCCCTTTTTTAGACATTGCCACAAGCTCGCTCTCTTCTATTTCTAAACTTCCAACCACACGAGCTGCCATAAGCTTCCCAGTCTTAGCTGTAACTTTTGCAGTCTTTATACCAGAACCCCCTCTTTTTTGAACTTTATATTCTTTAACTTTAGTCCTCTTTCCGTAACCTGCTTCACTAAGTACAAGAATATCAACTTGATTGTCGCCTTTCTTGACAGTCCCCGCGCCTATTACGAAATCTCCATTTGAAAGTTTTATAGCTCTTACCCCTGCGGCGCTTCTTCCCATTTCTCTAATGTCAGAACCTTTGAACCTTATAGCCTGACCAGCTGAAGTTGCAACAACTACTTCGTCTCCCTTATCTAGAAGTGAAGCAGATATAAGTGCATCATCTTTGCCTAAAGTTATAGCAATCAAACCGCTTCTTCTTACATCATAAAAGTTCTTTGCAGATACTTTCTTTGCAGTACCTTGTTTTGTAACCATTACAAGTGAAAGGTCCATATTGTCTTTAGCGTCTTTTGGAAGAGCAAGGACTGATGTAATATTCTCACCTTGTGGAAGAGAAAGGAAATTCATAATTGATTTTCCTTTTGTGGCACGCTTTCCTTCGGGTATGTCATACATTTTTATTTGGTACACTTTTCCTCTGTCAGAAAAGAAAAGCATATCGCTGTGCGTGCTTGCAGTCAGAAATGTCGTGACAAAATCTTCCTCTTTTGTATTCAAATCTATAACACCTACACCGCCTCTTTTTTGTTTTTTGTACTCGCTAGGATTTGTTCTTTTTATATAACCACCTGAGGTCAAAACCAGTATACTTTCATCGTCCGGTATCAGATCTTCAACAGAGATTGACTTAACACCACCCTTCATTATTTTGGTTCGTCTTTCATCTCCATATTTCTCTGCTATTTCTTTCAGTTCATTTTTTATAACAGTAAGGATTTTTTTAGGACTTCCAAGAAGTTCTTTTAGCTTCCCTATGAGTTCCTGTGTTTCTTTAAGCTCGTTTTCTATTTTCTTTCTCTCAAGCCCGGCAAGCTTTTGGAGCTTCATCTCTAGAATTGCTGTTGACTGTTTGTCTGAGAACTTAAATGTTTTAATCAATGCCTTGTGTGCAGTCGGTGCATCATAAGAGCTCTTTATTGTCTTTATTATCTTATCTATATGGTCAAGTGCTTTTTTGAGTCCTAAAAGAATGTGCTCACGTGCCTCTGCCTTTTTAAGGTCAAATTCTGTTCTTTTACGTACGACAATCTGTCTGTGAGAAATAAACTCTTCAAGAACTCGCTTTAGAGAAAGTGTCTGAGGTACACCCTCCACTAGCATCACCATATTGAAATGAAATGTGTCTTCAAGTTGTGTGTGTTTGTAAATATAATTTAGAACATTTTGCGGCTGCGCACCTGCTTTGAGGTCAACAACTACTCTGATGTCTTTTGTGGATTCGTCACGAAGATCTTTAATGCCGTCAAGTTTCTTGTCGCGAACAAGGTCGGCAATTTTCACAAGCAAATCTGCCTTATTCACACGATAAGGGATGGATGAGATTACGATACTAAAATTTCCCTTTTTGTCTTCTACGATTTCAGCTTCACCACGTACAAGTACTCCACCTTTTCCGCTTGAATATGCATGATGGATATCTTTATGATTGTAAGCAACTCCACCTATAGGAAAATCAGGACCCTTAATATGTTTTAAAAGATCCTCTGTTACAGCATCTTTGTTGTCTATAAGCTCAATCGTTGCGCTACAAACCTCTCCAAGATTGTGAGGGGGAATATTTGTCGCCATTCCAACTGCGATACCAAGTGTGCCATTTAGTAATATGTTTGGCACGGCAGCGGGCAAAACTACTGGCTCTTTTCTTGTACTGTCATAGTTTGGACGCCACTCTACTGTCTCCTTCTCCAAGTCACGCAAAAGCTCACTAGAGAGTTTTGACATCTTGGCTTCGGTATAACGCATTGCAGCTGGTGCATCACCATCAATAGAGCCGAAGTTACCCTGCCCTATGACAAGCGGGTATCTATATGTAAAATTTTGCGCCATCTTTGCCATTGCATCGTAGAGCGCCACATCTCCATGTGGATGATATTTACCCATCACATCTCCAACAACTGCAGCGGATTTTCTAAACTTCGAAGATGCAGTCAAATTCATCTGATTCATCGTATGTAAAATCCTTCTGTGCACGGGTTTGAGACCATCGCGAACATCTGGAAGCGCACGCATAGTAATAACGGACATCGCATAATCCAAATAAGATTCCCTCATCTCGGAGCTTATACTTTGTAATATTATGTTCTGATGTGGCGCTTTTACAGCACCTTTTTCTTCTTCCTTTTTTGCCATAATTACTTAAATTATAGCATTATTGAACGATATTTTCCAGTTCTTCCTTTACCTCTTCAAATTGCGATTTACCTTCTTCATACACACCTGAAAATCTTTCCCTAAATTCCGCAAACACAGGCTCGGAGTTTTCTACTCCAGCAGTATTATCATTATTTTTAAATCGCACTTCAAGTATTGAAAGCCAAACGAGGAAAATTACCCCTGCGATTGACGCAGATACAATAAATGCAACACGCATTCTGTATTTTCTCGGTTTCTCGCGCAATCTCTCAATTGTATTTAACATATAATTTAAGAAGTTAGCACAACTATCTCACCTTCTTTCCCTTCTAAGTCCTTTTTCTTTATTGTAAGTTTATCAATTGGTTTTCCGTTTTCCTCGCCATCCTCTTTTAGAAATTTGCTGAGAGCTTTTCCTCCGCCAGCTGGCGGAACTTCTATCTCTCCATAGTGCATCGGTATAATAATTTTCGGTTCAAGCTCAACTACAAGTGCATGCGCATCAGATGTAGAGAGCACTCCGTTTCCTCCAATCGGCACAAATAAGATATCTATGTTTCCTAATTCTTCTTTTACGTCAGTGTTTAATTTTGGGGAATTAAGCGCACCTAAGAACACAAGGTTTATACTTTCAAGCATAATTGAATATATGGTGTTTATTCTCTCACTTCCACCATACTGTGATGCTGACTGAAGTCCTTTTACAAAAACTTTTTTTACTTCATATTCTCCCGGTCCTGAAATAACAAACGGTGCTTTCTCACCGTGCGCAACCTGCTCAATACCATTGAAGTCTTTGTCATTTAAGCTTACAACAACAATATCTGCCCCAAACCGCACTGTTTTGAGCTTAGATTCCTTTGAAATCGGGTTTATTGCCAAAGTTGTATCCCCAAACGAAACTTTGAAGCATTCACCTCCGTGATATGTGATTACCATGAAGATTAGTATAACAGAAATTCTATATTTTGACGAAATGAAGTATTATGATACGCTGATGTAACAAATTAATAGCCGTGCAGGGATTAACCCCTTTTTATAAGGACACCTTGCATAAACAAATCATGATAACAAAAACTGAAACCTTAGAAGATAATCCGCCAGCTGGTGGAAAAAAAGAAGAAAAAGACGAAGAAGAAACGAAACTAAAAAAGAAGATAAGCAAAAAAGACAGCCCGATGGCTAAACTTTTAAATGATTCTCCAAACCCTCCTGAAGTGGGAGATCTCGTTGAAGGTCCTGTAATAGGCATTGAAAAATCAAGTGTCTTCATTGACTTGCATCCGTTTGGAACAGGTATCATTTATGGACGTGAATTCTTGCAGGCATCTGATGTACTCCGAAAAGTAAACATCGGAGACAATATCGCTGCAAAAGTCATTGACAGAGACACAAACAAAGAAGGTTATATAGAGCTCTCTCTCAAAGAAGCAAGACAGGCGCTTCTATGGAGCGAAGCGGAACTAGCAATTGCAAACAAAACTATCTTTGAACTTCCTATAAAGGAAGCGAACAAAGGGGGTCTTATTCTTGAATGGCAGAATATTCAAGGATTTCTTCCAGCTTCTCAGCTTAAAGCCGAGCATTACCCGCGTGTTGAAGACGCAGATAAAGATAAGATATTAGATGAATTGAAGAAACTTGTTGATACAAAACTTTCGGTCTCTATAATCACAGCGGACGCAAAAGAAGGAAAACTCATCTTCTCGGAGAAAGACCCTGAAAAGAAAGAGAAGGAAAAAATTATAGACAAGTATGAAGTCGGTGATGTTGCAGAAGGAGAAATCACAGGAATAGTTGATTTTGGAATATTTGTAAAACTTGAAGACGGACTTGAAGGACTTGTTCATATATCCGAGATTGAGTGGGGACTGGTGGAAGACCCTAGGTCGCTTTTCTCTGTAGGAGATAAAGTGAATGTCAAAATAATTGAAATAAAGAGCGGAAAAATATCACTCTCAATAAAAGCGTTGAAAGAAAATCCATGGAAAAACGCCGCAAGTAAATACAAGAAAGATGATGAGGTAACAGGCGTTGTAATTAAATACAACAAACACGGCGCACTTGCCTCAATTGAAGAAGGAGTTGCGGGACTTGTACATGTATCGGAATTTGAAGGTGAAGAAGATTTGAAAAAGACACTTGAGCTTGGAAAGACCTATATATTTAAAATTGCAATTTTTGACCCGAAAGAACAAAAGATGACACTTTCTTACAAGAAAGACTAAATTAAAAAACTCTAGAGTTAACTCTAGAGTTTTTTAATTAAATTTGTTCATTGCTTTTGCTCTCCCCTCTTTGATAATTACTTCAAGAGCTTCACTAACTTTCCCCGAAACTTTTTTTAGAGTTTCTGTTTCTTTTTTGCTGAAATTACCCAGAATAAAATCAACTATCTTTTTCTCACCTTTTGGTTTCTTTATTTTCCCTGAAGGTGTTGCGGGTGCGATACCAACACGAATACGAATAAAATCTTTCGTCTTTATAGCCCTTACAATTGACTCTACTCCTTTGTGTCCTCCGGAGCCTCGTCCAAAAGAAATTTTTAATTTACCTAAAGGCATATCCAAATCGTCATAAATTACTATAAGATTCTCCGCTTTCTTTTTAGATGTGATGAGCAATTTCAGTGAGTTTCCTGACTTGTTCATAAATGTTTGGGGTAGAATAAGCTTTGATACCTTACTTTCAGTCACTAATGCACTTAATTTTTTATCAGTGTTCCACGCTGGAAAATCACTTTTTTTTGCAAAATTCTCCACTGCCAAGGCCCCCGTATTGTGCCGAGTATTTTCGTATTCTTCCCTTGGATTTCCAAGGCCTACGATGTAAAACATAAATTGATTATAACATTACTATAAAGATAAATAAAAAGAGGCCCCGCTACCTATTGCGGGGCCCGGCATGACTGCTTGTGTGATAACAACCACGCCACGCTTTTAACAAAGCACTGTATAGTATATCACACACTTTTAAATATTGTGTCAAACGTGTTTTTATAATAAAATAATGTTAAATGGAACCTAAAAAGGAAAATCTTTTTAAAGAAGTTCTAAAATTCTCTCTCATTGCGATTCTTATTGTCGCGCCAATACGAATCTTCATCGCCCAGCCATTCATAGTAAGTGGAGCGTCCATGGAACCGGCATTTGGAAGCAAAGAATACTTAATAGTTGACCAATTGAGCTACCGCTTTGAGGAGCCAAAGCGCGGAGAGGTCATAATATTCAAATACCCCAATGACCCTTCAGTATTTTTCATAAAAAGAATCGTCGGCTTGCCCCAAGAAACCGTTAAAATGCAGGATGGAAAGATAACTATCAAAAACGAAGAGTTCCCTGATGGCACACCGCTTGAAGAGCCATATATAAAAGAAGAGACCACTGACACCTTCACCGCAATACTTGGAAAGGGGGAATATTTTGTACTTGGAGACAACAGGAAGCATAGTTCGGATTCAAGAATCTGGGGGTCACTTGAAAGAAAGTTTATTGTCGGAAAAGCATTTGCAAGACTTTTGCCAGTTACCGATATAGAAATAAAACCAGGAGATTATAGTAGATAATGTAGTTTAAGTCAAACTTAAACATCTTTTGTAAAATGATACAGACAAAAACAATTCCAAATTTAAGTTCTGCTGATATGCTAAAAAAAGCAATACATATTTCATCGTGTTACGGATTTGACCCAATAGAAAAAATTGCAATTGAACAAAAAAAACATGGTGGAGATTTGAAAGAAAGAAAAGCTTTTACACAAAAGGCTCTCAAACAAGATACGAAAAGTTTAAAAAAAGATTTACAAAATAGCGGAATAATATCTACGCTTCAGACAGTCATAGAATATGAATTATTGCCTTCAGATCAGCCTATTCTTATTCATCACAGCTCTATAGGAACAAGCAAACATGAAAATACCCTTAAATTCTGCCTTATAGCTCTTGGAATGAATAAAAGCATTGCAGAAGCTTTAATTTTGAAAACTGCATGTTCTATTTTGGACGATATAGGCATCAGAGAAATTCAGGTGTCTATAAACAGCATTGGAGATAAAGATTCTACGCAGAAATTCGCACGTGAACTTAATTCGTACTTCAGGAAAAATGCTGATTCTCTTCCAGCACAAGCAAGACATAGCATTATGAAAAAAGATATATGGGGTGTGCATGAACAACTCCATAGCGCACATCATTCACTTGAGGCAGATATGCCTCAATCAATAAAATTTCTTTCAGATGGCAGTAGAAAACATTTGAGTGAAGTTCTTGAATATTTAGAAATAGGAGATACTCCATATGAAATAGATAATTTTCTCATCGGAAGCGGAGAGTTTTATTCGCAGACGTTGTTTGAAATACGAGATACTGTTGAAACAAGTGGAAGCGAGATGTCTATACTTGCAAAAGGTGGTAGGTACGATGAAATATCGCGGCGATTGTTCCACCACGATATACCAACTGTCGGGATAGTACTTGAATTTGAGAAAAAAGGAATAAAAGAAAAGAAATTAAACGAGCTAAAAAAAACAAGAAGGCCAAAGGTATACTTTATCCAGCTTGGGTGTGAGGCAAAATTGAAAAGCCTGCATATTATAGATGCACTCCGAAAAGCAAACATTGAACTTCATCATAATCTCAACAATGATAAATTTGGCGAGCAAATCGCTCTGGCACAGCTCCTTGAAGTCCCCTATGCAATTATTATGGGACATCGTGAGGCAATTGACGGAACTGTAATAGTGCGGGATATGAATACACAGTTTCAAAACACAGTTCAAGTAGAAAACCTACTAGAATATTTAAAAGAGAAGGTGTAGAAGTGGGACTTCTACACTTCTTCCATATCAGCAAATTATGTGGTAATATTCACCTCAATGAATACAAATGTTCAGGTAGATAAAAACGCTAATGAAAACACTATGGGCCTTCTGCGAAGGTTTAGTAAGCGTGTGCGCGGGTCTGGAATACTGCAGAGAGTACGGGGTATAAGGTACTATGAAAGACAGAAATCAGAATATGTGAAGAAGAAAAAGACGTTGAAAAGGATTGCGAAGAAAGAGCAATACGACGAACTATTAAAGCTTGGTAAAGTAACAGAGCAAAAAACAGGTAGATTTCGAAGAAGGTAAAAAATGGATAATAATTTTTCAATTTTCAAGACAATAAAAGGCAAGCCTACGGGCTTGCCTTTTGAAAATATGAAAACGGCAGTTTTGGGCAAGAATTATGAACTTAGCTTGGTTTTTATTGGAAGTAAAAAATCTCAAACTCTCAACAAAAAATACAGAAAGAAAGACAAGCCAACTAACATATTGTCTTTCCCACTCTCAAAAACAACTGGTGAGATATTCATATGCCCAGAAACTGCAAAAAAGGATGCGAAGAAATTCAACATGAAAGAACGTGAGTTTATAGGATATTTATTTATCCACGGACTTATGCATTTGAAAGGTTTGCGACACAGTAGTACAATGGAAAGAGCTGAAAAGAAAGTTCGGCTTAAGTTTTCTATTTAAAATGGCACGCAATATCACAACAGGAATAGACATCGGTACTTACCAAATAAAAGTGGTAATAACGGAATATGGAAATAGTAATAATGGTAACTTACCGAAAATTATAGGTACAGGATTTTCCCAGTCAAAAGGCCTTCGCCACGGCTATATTATAAATCCCACGGATACTATCCGCGCCATAAAAATTGCAGTCGCTCAGGCAGAGAAATCAGCCAAAGTAAGGATAAAAAAGGCATTCATTTCAATAGGAGGAGTAGGCCTTGAAGAAGCTCATTCGAAAGGTGGAGTTATCATCTCGCGAGCCGATTCTGAAATCACAGATTTAGATATTGAAAAAGCACTTAAGGACAGCGAAAAGAAAATTGAACAAAAAATTCTCAACAGAAAAGTGCTTCACGATATTCCCTTGCGCTACAAAATAGATGGTGGAACCGTACTTGGCAAACCACAAGGAATGAAAGGTAGTCGTCTTGAAGTAGATGTGCTTTTCGTAACATGCCTTGAACAACATTTGAATGACTTGATTGCGGCTGTTGAGGAAGCGGGAGTACAAGTTGAGGATGTGATGGCCTCCCCCATTGCAGGTAGTTTTGTGACACTAAGCCGTGCACAAAAAGTTGCTGGAGCAGTTCTTGCAAACATAGGTGCTGAGACAGTTTCTATTGTTGTGTTTGAAAATAATATTCCAATATCGCTTAAAGTATTCTCCATTGGCGGAAGCGACATCACAAACGACATAGCGTTAGGGCTTAAAATCCCGCTTGAAGACGCTGAGAAGGTAAAGACAGGAATGCTTTCCGGAGTAGAATTCCCCAAGAAGAAACTCGACGAGATCATCACTGCACGACTTTCTGATATATTTGAACTTATAGAAACACATCTGAAAAAAATCGGCAAAAACGGACTCTTGCCTGCTGGTATAATTATTACAGGAGGTGGCTCTGGCATCGCAACGATTGAAGACCTTGCACGCGCTTCGCTTAAACTTCCGTCAAAACTTGCAAATGGAGGATTTGGTAAGTCTCAAGTAATAGAAAAAATGCATAGACAAGTAAGAGATTCTTCGTGGGCAGTTGCATATGGTTTGTGTATCTGGGGAACAGGGGCGGAAGAAGATCCGGTTGGAGTTAAGATTATAAAAGAATCAGGAGGTAATATTTGGCAGTGGATTAAGCAATTTCTTCCATAAACCACAACACAATCGACTTTTGTGTCAAAGTTCACAACCATAACGCTATCTGTTATGATTGTGCTTACTTAATTAATGCCAAAAAATATGAAACAAATTAAACCTGATGTAGAGTCATTTGCTCGAATAAAAGTAATAGGAGTCGGAGGTTCTGGAAGTAACGCTATAAACCACATGATTGACTCAAAAGTCAGAGGAGTTGAGTTCATCTCAGTAAACACAGATGCACAGGATTTGCATCATTCAACTTCAAAGAAAAAAATTCATATAGGAAAAAACTTGACACGAGGACTCGGAACAGGAATGGATCCTGAACTTGGAAAGAGAGCTGCGGAAGAAACAAAAGAAGAACTACAGGAAGTTACAAAAAACTCCGATATGGTATTTATTACTTGTGGAGAAGGAGGTGGTACAGGAACAGGAGCAGCACCAGTGATTGCAAACACAGCCCGCGAGTCTGGAGCTTTGACTGTCGGAATCGTAACAAAACCATTTTCTTTTGAAGGCCAGCACAGAATGGACTTGGCGGAAAAAGGACTTGAGAATCTAAAAAAGGAAGTTGATGCACTCATTATAATTCCAAACGACAGACTTCTTGCAATCGTTGATAAAGATACAAGTATCAAAAATGCATTTGCAATGTCAGACAACATACTTCTCCAAGCCGTAGAGGGCATCTCTGACTTGATTACTACTCCAGGAATTATAAACGTGGACTTCGCTGATATCAGAGCAGTAATGGAAAATGCGGGCTCTGCTCTTATGGGTATTGGGGTTGCAGGAGGCGAGAAACGTGCAGAGGAGGCTGCGCGAATGGCAATCTCTTCTCCCCTGTTGGAAATCTCTATAAATGGCGCCAAAGGAGTTCTGTTTGCGGTTGCGGGAGGTGACGATCTTGGAATGCTTGAGATTCAGGAAGCCGCTAAAGTCATTACCGAATCAATAGACCCTCATGCAAAGGTAATCTTCGGAACAATCAAAGACCATACCATCAAGAAAAATGAAGTTAAAGTTACAGTTATTGCAACCGGTTTCCCTGACAATATTCTCCACAAAAGTCCCCCGCTTTTCCAAGCAGGAGCTATGAGAGAAGCTGATACAAAAGTAAAAGATATGGATGAAGAGAAAGTGCGCGGAAAAATATTCAATACAATTAATTCAAAGAAAGATGCAAAGAAAGATGCAGAAGCATCTCCAAAAACATCAGATGAAGAAGAAGACAAAAAGAAAGACGATAGCGATGATGACGATTGGGGTGTGGTGCCGGCGTTCTTAAGAAGGTCAAAAATTAAATAAAATACAAAACAAAACACGCCCAGAAGCTTCGCTTCTGGGCGTGTTTTGTTGTATAATTAACTTTATGTACGATTTAATTATCATAGGCGGCGGTCCTGCTGGGGCCGCCGCCGGAGTGTATGCTTCACGAAAACGCCTTAAAACCGTCCTTATTACAGATGAATTCGGCGGGCAAAGCAAAGTCTCAGAAGATATCCAAAACTGGATAGGAACTGTTTCAATCACCGGAAAAGAACTTGCGGAAAATATGAAAAAACATCTGCATGCTTACGCTGAAGATGTCGTTGATATTGTTGAAGGAGAGAAAATTGAAGAGCTAACGCAGACAGGAGAGAGCTTCACTGCAGTAACAAAAAACGGTAAGAAATATAATGGAAAGAATGTCCTTATTGCATCTGGCGCCCACAGAAAGAAGCTCCCCGTCCCTGGAGCTGAAGAATTTGATAACAAAGGTCTTACATACTGCGCATCGTGTGATGGGCCACTTTTTGCAGGTCAGGATGTAGCAGTTGTCGGAGGAGGAAATGCCGCCTTTGAGACAGCCGCACAACTTCTCGCCTATGCAAAAAGCGTCACGCTCCTTTGCAGGAAACCAGAGTTCAAAGCAGACCCTGTCACAGTGAAAAGAGTGCTCGCACATCCAAAGATGAAAGGGATGACGAACGCTGAGACAGTTGGAGTCAAAGGAGACACATTTGTAAACGCAGTTACATACAAAGATGTTAAGACTGGAAAAACACATGACATTCCAGTGAAAGGCATATTCGTTGAAATAGGTGTAGTACCATCAACTGACATGGTTAAAGATCTTGTAGAGCTTGATAATTACAAGAGAATAATAACAAATCCCAAAAATCAGCAGACAAGTTTGTCGGGAATATGGGCAGCTGGAGATGTTACTGATGAACTCTATCACCAGAATAACATTGCCGCAGGCGATGCCGTAAAGGCAGTTGAGGACATATATCAGCAGCACACAGCGAGATAAAATCAATTTAAAAAGCGTTCTATTTTCATAGAACGCTTTTTTTGTTTGTCCTTCTGAGCATAAAATTTTCTACAATTTCTCTGATTTTATACCTAAAAGGAAACATTACGCTTACAGTAATCATAAATGCGCCGAATTCTTTGCATACAGTATTTGGCATATTCTTTGTGAAAGAAAGTGTGCGCATATTATCCTTAATACTCCATCCGTCTGAAAACATAGCTACACCAAAGAAAAATAAAGCTGCAAATAAAGTAAAGTAAAGAATCCTGTATAATCTGCTGTTCATAATGTATTTCCCTCCCAAATTGAATTTGAAATGTGCTGTTCAATTTTTTCTAAGTAATATATTCCGCATAAGATGAGGTTTCGGTTCTGTCTCAATAACTGTCTCGTTCGTTTTAATTATCTCAAAATATTCGCCGAACAGCTCCTCTATCTCATCCATTCTGAAATAATGATCGTAATGATTCTCATCTTCGCAAAAATTTTCCTGCTTATCTTTTACCCTTTCATCATTTGCACCAAATTCCGTAAGGATCAAAAATCCGCCGCTCTTTAGCACTTTGAAGATATTAGAAAGATAAGTATTCCAGTCCGCAGGCTTCACATGGTCAAGCACGCTCCAGTCAAGAACAAGGTCAAAAAAATCTCTCGGGAAATTAAGTTTCAACACATCCATTACTTCAAAATCTACATTATCAATTCCTTTATCTGATGCTGTCTGTTTTGCTTCTTTTATCACGCTTTCTATATAGTCAATACCTATTGAATAAAAACCATTTTCAGCGAAATATATAGCATGTCTTCCCTGTCCGCACCCAATATCTAAGGCTGTTCCCGACTTTAATAACTCTTCAATCTCTTTCATAAAACTGATCAGTTGAGGATCTACTTCAAGCGGCCATCCATAACCTTTTTCTATCCTTTTGTCTCCATGTTGATAAGCTTCTTGGAAAAATCTTTTTTGCTTTTCATAACTCATAATTCTCTCCTTTTAGTTTTTGTGATTATAATGTTCAATGTCTGCCCTAAAAGTATCGCTATTGCGATATTTTGTCAATTATAAATCCCGAGTTGTTATTTGTAAAATATTGTCATTATGCTTCAATACATAGTAGAGACATAGTAATTTCATCTTTATATAGGAGGGAATAATTATGCCGAACAATAGAATTTTTGTATTCTCAGATGTAGATGATCCTGAAAAAGCACTTGAAATCAGAAATTTTCTAAAAGAAATAAGAATACTCAACATCATAATGGTTGACTTGGATTATATTTTCAAGCTACTAACCTGTAGTGGAGATGATGATGATGGTAGTAATATGCCTCTTGAAGGATTAAATGCTGCATTGAAAAATTCATTTAAGTTACCTGTAATATTTTATGGAGGAAATGCAGACAAAGCTAACTTCTTAGTAGAACTCCTCAATCTTGGTAAACGCATAGATATTGGATGGATTAAGAATCCATACAATTACAAAAGTTTATTTGTTATAGTCGAAAAAATAAAATTTGGATTTGTATAAACGGTGGGGTGCGCTAATGCGCATCCCATTTTTTTGCATTTTCTCAAAAATATTGTAAAATAAAGCCACGTTAAACGGCCCCATCGTCTAACGGTTAGGACATCAGCTTTTCAAGCTGGTAATCGGGGTTCGATTCCCCGTGGGGTCATCGCATAATTTTGTTAGCAAAAAGCGCCAGTATTGGCGCTTTTTGCTTTTACAAATTAGCGATGACCACAAGCAAGCAATTTATTTTGCTTACGTCGGAGAATCGAAAAGCGGAGTCATGTCGCTTTGCGACAGATGAGCTCGGGGAGAAAGTTCTTAACGAGCGTAGCGAGTTTAGAAACTTGACCCCGATTCTCCGTGGGGTCATAGGTCAAAAAATAACCTTATTTTACAAGGTTATTTTTTGTACCCATCGTCGGACTGAGAACTTTTGGTGCATGTGGTACTATTTAAATAAGAATAAGAAGATTCTAGTAATTATTATTATAATAGTATTAATTATTTTGCTTTTTCCAAAAGCATATGATTCAGCTGGTGGTATATCTGGAGACATAGAATTTTCAAATGATAAGAAATGTATTGGATACAGCTATGAACATAGTCCTGATGGTTGTTGGGATTGTGATACAACTCGTTACTGCGTAGGTGTCCCGATACCTATTTAGGAGAAAGCATATCATTAACAGCAGATTTTATTAATAAATTAAAATTAAATTATGGATAATATTCAAGAACAAGATAGCGAATTGTTGTCATCTGACCAACCAACGACTCCTAAATGGCTTTCGATAGTTTTTAAACTTTATGGCGCCTTTGCTTTGATTATTGGGATATTTAGTATTGCTACGATTTTAATATCATCTAATTTTGAGTCATTAACTTCTGTAATAGACATTTCTTTAATCACTTTAGGGATAGCACTGTCGTCGTTTGCTTTAGCTTATGTTAGCTGGAAATTACAACATTGGACAATTTATATTATTGCAATAATGGTTATGACTGGATTATATTCTTTTTTTACAGATTTTTCTGAAGGTTTTTTTGCTTTACTTTTAATCCCATCTGCATATCTGATAGTAAGTATAGTATTTTTGATTATTGTTCTCTATTACCGCAAACACTTTGAAAAAGTTAAAACATATTTTAGTTCTTCAGTTTTACCAAGACTTTTTTTCTTTGGTCTTTTATTAACTGTCCTCCCTGGTATTTTGTCGATTTTTTTTAGATGATTTATATGACACAAAGACAGATATTGTAATAACAACAAATTTAGGAGAAAGCATATCATTAACAGCAGATTTTATTAATAAATTAAAATTAAATTATGGATAATATTCAAGAACAAGATAGCGAATTGTTGTCATCTGACCAACCAACGACTCCTAAATGGCTTTCGATAGTTTTTAAACTTTATGGCGCCTTTGCTTTGATTACTACAGCATTTAGTATTGTTGTTGCTTTAATATCGGACAAATCTGAATTACAAGTTTCTTTAGTGGCAATATTCTTGATTGCTTTGGGAGGAGCATTAATGTCATTTATATTAGCTTATGGTTGTTGGAAATTAAAACGCTGGGTAATTCCTATTTTAGGTTTTTTAGCTGTTAGTGGATTCATATTACTTTTTAGAGATTCTACGGTTCAAATAATAAGCTCTTCCATAATAGGTATTATAATCTTCGTTATTGCTATCTATTATCGTAAATACTTCTCAGGTCCATATCGCCCACGATATATGCATGGACTTTATCTCTTTGGTATTCTCTTGACTATTGTTCCAATTATTTTCCCACTTTTTATAGATGATAATTCGAGGGGGTCTTACAGTAGTGCTTACACTTTAAGTGATATTAAGACATATAATGCAGGACTAGAGCTATACTACAATGACAATAATCAATATCCGAAAAATCTAGAGGTATTAGAAACCGTTGGTTATGTTTTACCTCAATCAATAAGCTATATATATAAAAACCCTGATGAAAAAGTGGATTATTGTATAACTGATGATAAAAAAAATTATGCAATCGGTTCATCCATATTAGATTATTTTGGAAATATAATTGAAGATAGTGCAAGTCAATCAAACCTGCCTTGCAATTTAAATTTTGATAAAGTATGCAGAGAAAATGGGTATTATTGTGAAGTTGGGCTTATACCAACAGAACTCAAAGAGTTGAAGTCAGCAACATTACCATTATCATCATCTACCTCCTTTGTAACCGCTGATATAAAGGAGATAGGCATGACTTTTGAATATCCTAGTTGGTGGGGTGATTCAGAGTATGTAATAAGCCCAGGTTTTGGAGAAAATAGTGGTATAGGTTTATATCTATGGTTTAGTAATTATGACAAAATTGCTTTAGGTGGATTGAGTGTAGATTATTATTATCCAAGACAAGGAACGATGTTTGATTTTCAAGGTTATGGTGGGGATAAAACATCTTTTGATTCTTCTTACTGTAATGCTTATGCTGTAAGTGAAAGAACAGAAGAATTAGCTTTTCATTATTTACTTAATTGTGAAGAAATTAATGTAGATAATGATATAAGAGCTCTTGATTATTTTCTAACAGCAAATTGGACTGACGAACCTAATAGAGAATTTAGACCTGCACTTTATAGAATAGTGGAATTTAATGTACCGTATATACGAGAGATTGAAGACATGTACATCGAAAGCGGGCTAGGAGGATTAAGATTAATATTTAATTTAGATGAACCGACTAAATCAATAGAAAAATTACAGCTTACTGTAGAAAAACCAGAGAGTTTGATAGAGAATAAAGAAAAGATGCTAGAATTTTACGAAGATATTGTATATGGTCTCCAGCTTGAAGTAGCTGACGACAATCTACTTCGATTAAATAATGAATTTACAGATTTAGTTTCTTCAATTAAATTTCAATAATATTTTTATCCAAAACCACCTTCTCCAACTCTCTCAAACTAATTTCTATACATTCTCTATAATTCACTAGTTCGGAAAGCCAGGCTGTGGGGTCA
>Ga0187827_10003994_pt1 | contig 18507 bp, 8 predicted proteins | sample ETNtaG_39_FD_167969 | JGI IMG/M metagenome (GOLD analysis project Ga0187827, IMG submission 167969) | Marine microbial and viral communities from oxygen minimum zone, Eastern Pacific Ocean - ETNP2014_SV_150_PacBio MetaG (Illumina Assembly) | ecosystem: Environmental > Aquatic > Marine > Hypoxic... | reverse complement strand
TAATACTTATGGACCAGATGGATTTATTAGTGTAATACCAACAAACAATAGTAATGTTAACAGTGGTAAGGGTGGTGGTTATGGTGGGGGAATAAGATGTTTTAATGCTGGATATGATAGTGCGCCCTTGACAAATACTGGAACAGCTCATTTTTATGGATTTCATTGTAAAAATACTAAGTATGGCGCAGGAACCAATATAGGAATGTACTCTAATATGTATTCTGCTAATGGTAATGATGGAGAAAATGGAACTACGTATAGTTATACTAATTACGCAGCATATCTTAGTGCATATAATAGTGGGACTGGCTCTGCTTATGCTGTATATGTATCAAGTGGGATTGCTGCTAAATCAGGTGGTGGCGATTGGTCTTCTACTTCAGATTCAAGAGTAAAGACTATTGGCGATAATTATACTACTGGACTTGCAGAAATTATACAACTTCAACCAAAACATTATAAATATAATGGCTTAGCAGACCATGCTCCTGATGATGATATAGCTAGAGTAGGGTTAATAGCACAGGAAGTAGAATCTATTATTCCATCTTTAGTGACAGATAGTGTAGCTGAAATAGATGGAGTTGAGGTAGATGATTTAAAAGAATTAGACACTAGTGAATTGAAGTTTGCTATGATAAATGCAATCAAAGAGTTGAATGAAAGATTAACTGCCATAGAACAAGAATAAAGTGTTAAATTTAGTAACGGGATAAAAGGATATAAAAATGAGTATAGTTGCATCAAGAAGAAAACTTGCCAAACAAGTAAGGTCGATAAAGGGCAAACAAGGAAAAGCTGCTGCTGCTAATATAATTGGAGAAGAGATAGATGATTTGCTTGGTGCTTATGCTGTAAAGACAGCTCCTACAAAAGCTAAAAATGAAAATATTGAGACAGGGGCAGAAGAAGCAGGTGTTGAGTTGGAAGAACTGAATTTAGGTGTCTTTGATAAAAATGCTGAAGGAAAGACGACTAGAAATAAAAGTTTTTTTAAAAATTGGTCACAGAAATTAAATTTTAGCGAAAGAGCTGAGGCAACTTATAAGAATGAAGAAGGCAGAACATATACGACAGAAGAATTACAATCAATGGGTCGGATTAGAAATAGTGAAAGCCCTCGTGTAACAGAGTCGCTTTTAGACATGAAACAATCAGGGACTAAACTTTCATCTTTATATGGTACACCTGCCCCTGTTGAGAAGGTTGAAGAAAATACTGCTGTTGGAAGTGCTACTAAGGTAATAAAGGAAAGTATTAATGAAGGAGCTTCTGAGCATACCCAAGAATTAATCAATAATAACCTTCCATTCTCTCAGAAATTGAATAGACCAATGAGTTCCATAATGAACACAGAAGAATTTAATAATGCTTCAGCTCCAAATAGACAAATTATGTTAAATGAAAGTCCGAATAATGATATAAATTCAACTTCGACTAATACAGAAAACTTTGAAACTGGTAGTGAGAATAATGATTTTTCATATAGTGAAGCAATAGACCAAAGTAATCCTTATGGTCATTCATGGGGAGGTGGGAATCTTATGAAAGCAAACCATAGAGGAGGATTTGGCAGTGACTGAACTATTTGAATTTGTCCAAGTATACGCTTTTATAGACCCTGTTACTGCAGGATTTATCATTAGTACAACTGCTAAAGTTGGTAGTGCTATTTTCGGAGGACCTGATGAAGATGATACTAAAGATGCTTTAGACGCAGCTACTCAGGTATCTCATGCACAAAAACAAAGAGTTGGTCAAGAAACAGATTTAGCTAAACAACAAAATCAAGCAAAGTCTGAAAGTATGATGAAAGCTGCTACCACATCTGGTCAAGACAGTCTAATGGATACAGTTAAAGCTTCAGAATTTGCAATTACATCAGGCGATTTTGCAATAGATGAATCTGCGACAGCGGCAGTTGATAACACAAGAACAAGAGTATATGATAAATATGAAGATACAGTTGACCAAATTGTCCAAGAACAAAACTTTACAAAACAATCTATAAGTTTAAATACTAAAAAACAAATAGATGAAATTGAACATGAAATGGATACAACTGTATCAAGCATTCTATCAACGCCAGATACATTTCTTGAGAAATTCACTGGTACATCAGATTACAAAGCAGGATAAAAATTATGCCACAAACTATAGGGTCAAGATACGAAGCAAAACTTAGAGCACAAGAAAGATTAAATCCTTATACCGAGGCAGAGGATTTTAGACTTTTAAATGAAGCTATAGATAGAAATACTAAAGCAGACCCAAATGTTGTAATAAATAGACAACTTACAAGAGAAGATAAAGAATGGCAGGCAAAGGCTTTAGATATAGATACTGCAGCTGCTGAATTTGCTGAGTTTCTTTTAGAGGGCGATACAAAGGATAAAACGATAAGAGATGATTTAACTATTAAAGAGATTATGCAGGCAAAAAAAGCTCTACCTGGTTTAACGGAGAGTCTTCATTCTATGAATCAAGATGGTGACCCTAGAGCAAAGAATTATATAGATGCTATGAATATGAAATTTAGCATAGCTCTTCAGACAGCAGAGAAATCTGCGTATTTAAAAGATTCTTTAGCATATATTACAGAGCAAGTGGAAAATTTAGGAGACAAAGAGAGATATGAGGGCAAATGGAATTTAAAAGATACTCAATTTTTTATAAATAATGTTAATAATCTTAGAAAATCTTATTTAGATGCTAGTGGGGATACAGTTAATGACCATTTCCAACCTCTTATACAGATGCACGATGATAAAAGAGCAGTCTTTAGTGCTTTAGAACACTTTACTAAGCAAGGAAGTCAAGCTAATGCTAATGTAATGGCTTCGCCAAAAGCACTAGCCAATCTTAATGCAGCGGTTAGGTTGATGCAAGGTAGTCAGAATGAGAATATAGCAGAAGTAAAAGAATTATTAGATAAAATACCTGAGTTTCTTGGTCAAAGTGAAGAGAACAGAAGGACAGAAGGTATTACATCTGACAAAGAAAAGAAAGAAGAAGTAGAAAGAACATATAATGCAAGTGTTGCGCAGAAAATAAGGGAAATAAAAAGATTCAAAGATAATGATGATGTAGTTGATTCAGACTTTAAAGATTGGGATAATTATACTTTTGGTCTTGAAAATACAGGTTCTTATTCACTTCCTGGTATATCAGAAGAGACAAGAGAATCAACTACGACTATTCTAATGACTCAATTGCAAGGAGTAGATAGTTTTAATAAAAATACATTGCGTGATGAGGGTTATGCTTCTGATTATGATATAGACAAAGAAGTTAAAAAAGGAAATAGAGCTAGAGTCTTAGAATATTTCTTAGATACCACTCCATTAAAAGCAGAAGATAAGCATAGAAGACAAGGAATTACAACTGTTGGAGAACTAAGAGTATTTATGATTAAATCTGGTGGGGAAGATACTATAAAACAAAAAACTGCAATGGGTAAGATTAGTAATATGTTAGGACTTATCGATATTATTGATAAAAGAGTTGGGAAAAAAGCTAATCGAAAACTAAAAAGTCCAAAACAAATGCAAAAAGAAGAATTAGAAGCTATGAGAATAGAGTTCCCAGAAATGTTTGATGATATACATGGGGAAAAATAATGAGTGATAAAAAATCTAAACCAGAATACACTAAGCAAGATTCTGCATCTTTTAAACGATATGAAGAATTTATTGATAAACATGGAGGAACAAAAGAATCTTTATTTTCAGATGAATTTAGAAGTAGATATAAGGTGTTTAAAGGTCTTGGTATTGAAGATTCAGGGGGAGGGGGAGGAGTAGAAAAAGCAAAAAAAATTCCTAGAAATTTAAAGAGCACAGAGGCTGAAGCACCAGGATATTTATCAGCAGCTCAAAAGGAAATGTCTGATTCTATTGTATCATCTACATTAAATCTTGAGAAACTTCAAGCAGGTTACGATAAAGATTATACTGTTTTTCAAGAAGACAGTACAAGATATGAAGATGTAAGAACAAGTTTAGGCGTTTTAGAATCAGAGTGGGAAGCTAGAGAAAGTGCATCTCCGACAACATTACAATCAATGTTTAATCTTTATCCTGAAGATTCTTCAATGGGAATATTAAGCACTCAAATTGGAGAGCTTAGAGATAGAGAGAGAGAACTGTATGATAAAACATTTAAAAAACATGGGAAGGTATCAGGAAGTCAGGCAAGTGTTGGCGACCCTGGTATTAGTTATGAGGATAAATTAAAGATGAGAAAATCTGGACTAAATAAACTATCAGGAAGTATAAAAAAGAAACAAGAATTTTATGATTCTTTACAAAAAATAGAGTTAGATAAAAAAGGTTACTAAAGTTAAGTGCCACAAGAAGGTTTAACTATAAAGCAATACGCTGCTCAAGCTAGAGAGTGGCATCCTGATGATTCTTATTTAACTGACAGGGAAATAACAAAAAGATATTTAAGAATATATCCCGAACATAAGTCAGGTATGGATACAAATGAATTGAGGGATTTGTATTCAATACAGCCAGACCAAAGAGGAAGTGATGTAGGTTTTTCTTTTTTCCAAGCCAAAGAAATGTTGGCAAATATACCATCAGCGGCTGTTGGTGGTCTTGCTGCTTTAACTGGTAGTGAGGATTTATTACAATATAGCGAAGAACTTCGTATGAAGGCTCTTGAAGACACAAGGGAGAGAATGGCAGACCCTGAAATTCAAGGTTATTTAAATTGGATGGAAACTGAGCCAATAAGCCTTCAGAATTTCTTACAACCTCAAATGTTTCAACGAGGTCTTGCTCAAGCTGCTCCATCAATAGCTGCTATGCTAGCAGTAGATATTGGTTTAAATCTTGTAACTTATGGTATTGGTGGCACTGCTCTTAGGACAGGAAGACTTGCTACAGGTGGATTTAAAATGTTAAGCGCTGCTAAGAAAGGGGAGAAAGCAACTGAGGGAGCAGTTAAATTTGTAAAAGCATCGGAGAAAATAAGAACTGCTGGTACTATGGCTACTATGGGTGGGCTAGAAGGTTCTGAGCAATACAATAGCACTATACAATATTTACTAGAAAAGGGTGTTGATTTAAAACAAGCAAATAAAGTCGCTGGAATATCAGGAGCTGCTTATGCTGTTGCGTCTAGTATACTTGAATATATACCCTATGGTGCTTTTAAGAAGCGATTAGGTATTGGCTCAATTAAGAATAGAAAAATGTTTGAAGAGAGGATGATAAATGCTCTTCAAAGGCAAGGGGCTTTACAAACAGGTAGAACTATCACAAAACCAATGATTCAACAGGCTATTTTAGAATCTGGGACTGAGTGGAGTCAATATTTAACATCTGAATTAATAAATTATTATAATAAAAGAGGATATGAAGAGGTTCCTGAATCTGCATTAAAGTATTTACATAAGCAAATGTTTACACCTGAAGCTGTTGAGTCTGCTTACTCAGGGGCTGCTATGGGTATTACTATGGGGCTATTGCCTGGGGCTAAAACTGCTCTTAGTGGAAAGACAAGAATTGAACAAGTATTATCTGAGACCCCAGAAGATGTAAGAAAAGAAATATCTGATGAAACGAAAGCTCAAGAAGAAATGGAAGCTGAGCCTGTATCGCAATCTGGAGCAAGGGTAAAACTTGGTGCTTTTATAGGTTCTTATGATAATCTATCTGAAGAGGAACAGGAAATTGCAAGAGAGCTTCAATCAAATTATGTCGATGATGAAAAGAAATCTTTTGATGAAGTCCATGATGTTATAAAAAATAATCCTGAATCTTTGAATGACCTTTCAGATGAAGAGAGATTTGATGTATTTGCAGGTTTATCTGATTTAGCCCCTGAAAAAGGTATTGATGATTTTCAAAAAGAATGGGAAGACTCTTTAGAGCCTAAAGAAGAGGTTGTTGATGAACCTGTTGTGGAAGATATTAAAGATGAAACTGTAGAAGAAGTAATAGATGAGCCAATAGATGAGCCAATAGAAGAAGAAGCAGAAGCTTTAGATATTACCCCTAAGAAAAAAGAAGAACCAAAAAAGAAAGCTGCTCCAAAAAAGAAAGCTCCTAAACAGAGTTTAGATAGAGTAAGTATTACATTTGATGACTCTGGTGACCTTAGTGTGCAAGTTGATGATAAAAATGTAGAGTTATTGGACAAAGAGATAGATGCTTTGCAATCTGGTATTGCTTTTGACAAGGAGAATGATGATGAAAGTAAAATTAAAAAGGCAAGTCTTGATATATTAAAAAGGGTAGATGCACCTGCTAAAGATGAACCTCAAATTGATGAGCCAACAGAAGAGGGTGCATTAGATATAACTCCTAAAGAAACTCTTCCTAAATTAAGAAAAAGAGCACAAGGGTTGGGTATTGAGAATGTTAAGAAGAAAAATACAAAAACTTTATTAAGTGAGATAGCTGCTTTAGAAGAATCTAAAAAAGTAGAAGAAAGAGTAGAAGCTCACGATAGAGCAGCACACCCAGAATTATTTGAAGATGAAAAAGAAGAAGTTCATCAAAAATTACCAAAAAAGAAAACTTATGAAGTTACTACTAGAGGTGACGCAAGGTTCTCTGCTTTTAATGCAAAGCTATCTGACGGGAAATCGATAGAAGAACATTATCAAGTTGGTGTAAAAGGCTACAGTTCTATAAAAGAAGGAAAGGGGAAGCCTCCTAAAGATAAAAATAAAGATTTAGACGCTGAGTATCAAGCATTATGGGACAGATGGGCAGATGAAAACCCAGATTTAATAGAAGATTTAAGAGAGAAGTCTAAAGGCAAGAAGCTTACTGATATGTTTTCTAAAGAAGGTGGCGTAAATCAAGCCACTGCTTTGACAAGGATATTAGAAAGGACTTCTCCTAAAAAAGCTAATGTAGTTAAAGGGAAAAAGTTAACACTTTATAGAGGTGTTCCAAAAGATAAAGAGGCTATTTCTCCAGTAGACAAAGACACTGGTACTTTTGCATTTGAGTCTGAAGAAACAGCTCCTTATTGGGGAGAAGATGTTTATAAGGTAGAATATACTCCAAAAAATATGATTGAAGCTACAGATGTATCTGATGCTCAAGATAAATTAATAGATATGGGAGCTAATGTAGATAAAGTCAATAATCAATTAACTGAAGTTGAGGATAATCTCTTAAGGGGAATAGGTATGGGAGCTATACAACTTGGTGAAAGAGTTGAAGCTGACCAAGCTATGGATAAATATGTGAGATTACTTGCTGACCAAGTAGGTGTAGATGCGATTAAGTATACTGCATATTCTGTTGGAACAGGTCAGATGCAAGCTGAGGAAGGAGTTCAGTATGCAATATATGGAAAACCATCAATCTCACCTGTAGCTAAGAAGCCTGCAGAGACTTCTAAAGGTAAGCCTATTTTACGTTCTGGGGGTGCTAAGGGGGCTGATACTGTCTTTGAAGATGCTGCTATGGAAGCAGGTCATGAAGTAGAGGCTATGTCTTTTAAAGGGCATGATACTAAAAGTAAAAATAGAAAGAAAATTCTCCCAAGCCTTTTAAAGAAAGCTGATAAATTTCTTAAAAGAGCAAATAAAACTTTAAAAAGAGTTCTCCCTAATGAAGAGACAAAAAAGGGTCGTTATGTAAGAAACTTATTAAGAAGAAATTATTTTCAAGTTAAAGATTCAGACCAAATTATAGCTGTAGCCCCATTAAAATATGGTTCGTTAACTGAAGTTGATGGAGGAACAATGTGGGCTATTCAAATGGCTATTGATTTAGGTAAAAAAGATATTCATCTTTTTGATTTATCAAAAGGGGAATGGCTAAAATGGGTAGAAACACCAAATGGTGCAAGATTTTTGCCTGCTCCTGCCCCTGTATTGGGTAACAATTATACAGGAATTGGCTCAAGAATTATCTCAACTTATCCTAAGGGCGTGGCTGCTATAAAAGCTTTATATGAAAAGCCTAGAAAACTTACTAATCAAGAAAAGGCAATGGGGTTTGAAGAAGGAGATATAGAGGCAAGTATAAAAGCAACAGAAGAGATGATGGAGAAGGAGAAAAGAAGTGATGAAATTGACAATGAAATTGCTATGGAAAATGAGCAAGTTGACAAATCAACCCCAAAAGAAGAGGTAGACCAATCTAGGAAAAAAAGTAAATTAAAAGAGAATGAGGTTCAAGAAGATGAGGTCAATGAAAAAATTGATGTAGAAAGGTTCCTGATTTTTCAAGAAAGACAAGATTCCCAAGATTTTCATTATACAGAGGGACAAAAAAATGTATTATCTAAGGTAGTAGATTACTTAAGTAGTAAAATAGAAAATATTAAAGAGGATTATTTTGTTTTTGCAGGTTATGCAGGGACTGGTAAAACTACAATTGTAGAAAACATAGCAAATTATGCTAAAAAACAAGGTATGAGCGTTTATGTAGCCGCACCTACAAATAAAGCTGTTCTTAGATTAGATGAGAAAAGGCAGGAAGAATTAGAAGACCCTAGTAAGCCAAGATATGATGCAGCTCTCTCAACTCTTCATTCTATTTTATATGGTTCTCCCGATGAAGATGGAATATGGGTACCGAAAACTGCCGATATGGATGAAAGCACTTTGGTTATAATAGATGAAGCTTCTATGATTAGCACAGAGGTTTGGAATGATATACAGAAATATATTTCTCCAACAGGTGCTAAGATTATTTTAATAGGAGATGGATTCCAATTACCTCCTGTTGGTGGGGAAGTCCAAGACCCTCATTTAATGGATAGATTTATTAGCAAAGGCTATCAACTCGTAAATGTTGTTAGGCAAGCAGCTGAAAGTGGAATCATTAAGTGGGCTACTGCTTTAAGGGTTAATAAATCAATTTTATATCCAAATGAAAGTACTAATGATGTGGTTATATTAGAAGAAAAAGAACTTTTAGAAAAATATTATAATGATATAATAAACAATGAAGACTCTATAGTAATTGTATCTACAAATAAGGATAGAACTAGAATAAATGGATTAGCTAGACAAAGAAAGTTTGGTGAGAACGCTTCTATAAATTTAGTAAATGATGGTGAGCATTTAATAGTTGTTAATAATTCTAAATTTAAAAGAAAAAATGGTGAAACCTTTATATACGAAGGAGATGATATTGTTCCTTCTAAAGCAATTGAAGTAGAGTATGTAGAGAAAATGGAATGGAACAAGGAAACAAAGCAAAGAGATATTCCTGTTTATAAAAAAACAAAGATTTATGCATTTAAGGATAAAGATGGGAATCCTATCCTTGTAGCTCCTGATTTAGAATCTGCTTCTTTACATGGAGGCTCTATTACTTTAGCTGATAAACTTAAAGATAAAAATGATATGGGTAAATTAGGAAAAGCTTTCCCTGACCACGTTATCTTTAATCCTAAATCAGGTAAATATCAATTTTCGGATACTACAAATGTAGTTACATATGGATATGCTATAACAGCTCATAAATCTCAAGGAAGCGAATGGAAAAATGTTTATGTAGCTAAAGACTTTGGTTGGGCAAAATTTATGGATGAAGAAGGAAAGGCTAGATGGCTTTATACTGCTATTACTAGGGCATCCGAGAATTTATTTTTAAACAAAGATTTAATAACAAACGGGGCTAGTTGGGGAGAAATCCAGTTCGTAATGAACAGAGCTGGTGCTATTGAAAATGACAATACAAATGAAAAACTTCAAAGGATTTCAAAGGGTCAAAAGATAGATAGTAATAAAGAATTAGCTGTTAAGATAGCAGCAAGGCTTAAAAAACAATTTCCATTTATTGACGCTAATGCAGTTGAAAGAGTTTATGATAGATTTGGGAGAGAAGTGTCGGGTCGAGCAATTGATACTATGGTTGAATGGAGTCTTACAAAAGGCACTTTAGATACCATTCCTCACGAATATGCACATATTTATATTGATTTATTAAGAAAAAGTCCAATTGTTCAAAATGGAATTGAAAAATTTAGACAAGAAGGAGATACTTTAGAACAAGCAGAAGAAAGACTTGTTCAATATATAGGTGAATATTATGCGAATAGAATACAAGTAGATTCTATTGCTAAGAGAGTTGGTATTTGGCTAAAGCAATTTTGGTTAAATATTAGAAAGGCATTTGGCAATATAAAGAAAGAACAGATTGGGGACTATTTAGCTGAAAAGTTTTATCAAGATAGCATAGCCAAGCAAACTGCTGTAATCACTGGTAAGGAGAGATTGCAAGTTATAGAGTCAGGGACAGACCCGTGGATTCAAACTATAAAAACTTTTGATAATGGATATAAAAGATATATAAGACATATAAGAAAGAACTCAGGATGGTGGAGAAAATCAAAACCTAGAAAAGAGGATAAAGATGCTTTAATCACGCAATATCTTAATATTCTAGAAGCAAATAATATTGGGGTGGAGGATGAGCTTTTTGGAGAACCATTAAAAGCATGGCTAGATGAAAAAGGGTATACTGAAGGGTCTGAATATAAAATTGATTTTGATATGGATGATTCTCAAGCATTTTTTGAAAATCTTTGGGAGAATTTAAATAGGAATTTATCTAGCATATCTGTTAAAGATAAAGATATGACATCAATAAATAAAGCAAATTATTACTTTATGAAAGACCTCGGCATTGTTTCTCAAAATGCACTAAAAAGATTATATAGAACAGCTAGAAGAATTGAACTCCATGGTGACAATGGATTTCTTAATTTAATATCTATTACTATAAAAAAATCATTAGATACCCTTACAAACAAAGAAATTAATGCAGCTGTACAATTTTATAACAGTGCACGTTCAAGTGTCAAGACGAATAGAGATAATCCTTTAGAAAATGAACGAACTCATTATGAATTATTTTTGGTAGAAAGAGAACTTACTAAAGGCACTAATCTTCCCCCAGGGGCTGTTATTGGTGAAGATAGAAAAGGTACACCAGTTTATAGATTTTTTAGTCTAAAAAGAAAAAAAGCTGAAAATAGAGAAGGTAAGTCAAATCCTAAAAATGAAAGAAAAACCTTAGTAGAGCATCATGTAAATATTCAAGATATAGCATGGATTTCATCTGGCGATATAATTCACTATGTTAATGAGGAAGAGAAAAGTCTTTATAATCCTTTAAGCAGTGGGCAAATATCTCAACTTTCTACATCTCTTAGAAAAAAAGATGTTAAAGGAATTAATTCATTGACTGGCACTAAAGATTGGTATATGGTTGGTTTTAATAGGGGGGAAAATGAAAAGTATGGATTAGTTTTAGTTACTCAAGAGCATAGAGACAAAGCTAAACAAGGGGAAGCTTATTGGAAAGAACAGGGCTTAACTCAAAAGCAAATAGATAATTTTATGCTAAAAAGATTTGAAAATGATGAAAGATTTTCTAAAGATATAATTGAAATGGTCAGGGCAGAAGAAATTGCTAGATATGAAGCTTTAAATAGAATCTTTCCTGATTTTATGAATCATCCAGCTTCTAAGGTATTCAAAAGATTAAAATTACCCTTAACAGAGGCTGTTGTTTCAAAAGATATGCCTAGTCAGATTGGTAGAATTTTTGATAAGGATAACGCAACTTTCGTTGTAAAAGATAAAAATGGAAAAGACAAAGCAGTTGATACTATTGTGGATGTTGAGGGGACTTTAAAATATAGATTAGATGGCTCAAGTTTAACATCTACTAAACTATTTAAAGACTTTATTAAATATTTTGGTATGAAAATTAATGTAGCTAAAGCTAAAACAGTTATACACGCTTTAGGCGAGGGAAGTAAACTTTATGTAAAACACCAACATTTTAAACCATTAAAACCAGTTTCTATTTATGAAAATTATGGGAAAGAAAATGAAGTTCTAGTAGCTAAGATAGATGAAAATGGTTATATCACTGACAGTGAGGGCAATGATATTCATGTTTTATTTACAGATGAGGAGGCTAAAATATTTGATGGCGATTTTGTAATTGGTCAAAATTTTACAATCCCAGGCAATGCTTTTGGGCTACTTAATATGCCAAATAAAAAACATAGTGATACTAAGTCTACTATGCAATTGTATAATTATATCCATGATAAAAATATATTGAACTTATGGAAAACACATATGTTTCCAAAATTTCAAAAAAGGTTAAAAGCAGCGTTTCATATGGGTATGATTCATAAAGCGAAATCTCCCCAACTTCAGATTAAACAGTTTTTTGATATATTGTCAAATGGAGATACTGGTTTACCTGATTCTGCTTTTGAGTTATTTAAACTTGGATTAGGACTTCACTCTTTTGGTGCTTCTTTATTAGATAAAATAGTTCAAACCCAAGTTGTAACAGAGGCAACTACTATGGCTAAAATGCCAGGTCTTAGTGGTGATACTATTGCTGACTATACTGATGAATTAGGATACACAGAAATATCTGTTCCAATGGCAGATGCCACTGTGATTATACAAGATTATATAAAAGCAGCTGATGAACATGGAGATAGAAGAACCTTTGATGAAATTAAAAGTGATGGGATGGAGCAAGTAAATAAATGGTTAGAGACTGCTAATTATCAAATGCTTATTAGCCGCTCTCCTGTTCCTCATATTGGAGGTGCTAAGATGGTTACTGTGAAAAGTCTTCATGGTAATGATGGTCAGATTCATCTTAATTGGATGCTTTTGTTTAAAGATTTAGAAGGAGATGGTGATGGAGATAAGGTTCAAATAGAAAAGCTTCCAAAAGAATTAGAAGAAGAGTTTGTAAAATTATATAAAGATTTAGAAGTAAAAGCCATTGACCTTAATAAATTAGGTAAGCCAAGAGAATATGATTTATCTTTAAGAGAAGATTTAAATGAATTAATATCAGCTATTACTTATGGTTCAAAAGCTATAGCAGAAGTTTCTAATGCACAAATGTCTTTTGGAATCTTACAGGAAACATTCAATTATATTGAAATGAGTGGTATAGATAATCCTTATAAACTAAAAGTTAGAAGTGCTAATGATATTATAAAAGAAAAGAATATGGGACATAGCGATACAATAGATAATATATTAAGAATATATCTTCAAGCCGCTGCTGATAATGTTGAATTTCTTCTGTTAAAAGAATGGGATTATACTCAAGAAGGTTTATGGGAAAATTTGTTTTACAGAGATGATGGAAAAGCATTAAATAACGATGATAAGAGAATTATTCAATTATTAATGAGGACTACTAAAAAGCCTTCAGCTATTAGATATGGGAGAACTTTTAAAAAGGCATTTTCCTTTACTGATACTATTAATGAATCATCCTCTTTTAATAAATTTGCAAATAATAAAGAAAATTATATAGAAAATATAATTGAGAAATGGGAAACTGAGGGAGTTTTGACATCTGTAAGGTTTAAGTTAGATTCTAATGGCGACTTTATGCTTCATCCTCATGAAATGATAGCATCTGAGATTGATAAAATGTATAGAGAACAAGGATTTGAAAAGCCGTGGCATGAAGGAAGTCCTTTTGTATTAAATCAAGACCTTTATTATCAAGCCCATTTACACACTATTAATCAAATGATGAGTGATGAGTCAATTCGTGAAGAAATGGAGGGTGCAGAGGCTCTTAAGGGCGTTAAATATGCACGACAGATGGCTATGGAGCTCGACGATATGTATGTTAAGATAAAAGCTATGGGAAAAGATATTGGAATACAGGGTTGGGACACAAATGAGTTAATGATAGCTTTTGCAGATAAGTACAGACGCGATTTTAATGCTTTAACTCCAATTGAAAGAAAAGCTGCTACTTATCAATATTTACAAGGTACTAAAAGAAGAGTTGGTAGAGAATTTAAATCTATTGCTGAAAGAAGGATAATGTTACCGTCAAGTAAAGACCCCAATAAATTAAGTTTATTAGATGCAGATACTTTATCTGCTTTTTTTGATATTTATAATGCTAAAATTATTAGTGAATTAGCGACTTCTCAAGATTTTAAGCTTAATCCTTTACAAGCTGAAAGTATTGCAAGATTAAATTTATTACAGATGACTAGAGAAGAAAAAGATGTCGTTAAAAATTGTGGGAAGAGGTAAATATTATGGGTAAAACGTCTTGTGATATAAAGAAAAAGAATATAGTCGACCAAGAAAGACATGACAGAATAGAAGATGATGTATTTTATAACGATGTAAATATGTCTAATGAAGATAAAGATGTTCTTACAGGTATTGTAAATTATTTTGCAGGAAAGTTTAAAGGTAAGGGTGAGCCAATAAACAGTAAGGAAATGCAAGATTTTATTAATCGTGAATATGGTACTCAAGGTAAAAATAAAGCTAAAAGAAACTTTGCTTTTGCTAAATTAATGGCACTTTTACAGGCAAATCCAGGAATCAGAGAAATTATTGCTGATGATGCTATGATAGAACTGTTAAAAACTGAAAAAAAGGGTATAATTAGCGCAGATATAGAGAGAGTTCTTAAAAAATTAGAAGGATTACCTGATTTTAAAGATAAATATACCAAAAAAGAGTTAGCAACAATAAAAAAGTTTGCAAAAGACAATGATATACCATATAAAATCTATCAAAGTGGTCAAACTATATTAAAAAATATTCATATGGAAATGAGGGGGATTAATTATTCTACTTTAAGTTTGTCTTCTTTGAATCTGCTGTTTAATAAAGCAAATCATATAGTACAAAAAGGTTATGGGAATAAACTTGGTAGGGGTGTATTAGGAAAACTTAGAGTTGAGTTGTCAACTGCTCTTGGTCTTGCTAGACATGATGCAAGCGGTGCTATATACAATATGGCTAAAGCTGTAACTAGTTATACAAGCAGTATTACAAGGCACATAGAGAGATTTGTTGACCAGGGTGGAAATCGTTTTAATGATACTTCTAAAGCTAACCCTCTAGCAAAGGCTAGAAAATATGGTATGGAAAGTATATTTAATTCTATTGAAGCATTAGGTCAAAATATATTATCTCCTGAGTTAGCAGAAGCTTTAGATTATCATGATGAGTATGTTGTTGACTTTTTTAATCGATTATTAGCAGGATGGGTTATTTGGGATGAAGAGTCTTTGCAATATTTAATACATGAAAATTACACTGTTGCTGTTGATGATGATGGTAATCCCAGGTTTTACAAAACAACAGGTGACCCCATTTATGAATATAGTAATCCTATTACCTTTGAAGAGTATAATAAAAAGAAAAAAGACATAAGAAATTTGCCAAGAGATGAAAAAGAAAGGGGTGAGAGATATCATAGGTCATTTTTTATTGATGATAACTATGTAAAAATGGTAAAAGAGCTGTCTTCAAGTGTTGATACTATAAATCAAATTGAGACATTACATAATCAAGCAAAAGGAATACATGATGAAGTATTTAAGTATGCTAAAAAGGAATTTGAAAGAGCTCATAATTTATTAATGATTGAGTTAAAACAATATTTTCCAGGTTTAAATAATGATGAAATAAGAAATTTATTAATGTCTTCAGATATAGCTTCTGAACCAGAATTTAAAATGTTAACAGAAGAGCAACAAGATGATTTACTTTATGTAACAGAGGCTTTCGGTTCTTATTCTATATTAGACCCATATTTTTTTGGGATGCAAGAATTCAAAGAAAAATCAGGAACGTTTCCTATCATATATAATCAAGATTATTTTCAAAATGTTATGTGGGAAGAGGCTTTGAATGAAGCAAAACTTAGACTTGGAGAATCAAGTCAATTATTAAATGATGCAAGAGAGCTTTATTTAAAGAACAGAAACAATATGGAGTATCGTGATGCTTATGCAGAGGCTAAACGAATAAATAAAGAACAGTATTCGGAAGTTAAGAGAATGGAATTGATACGGAATAGATTTGATGAGTACCCTGTAGATTTAAAAGGTAATATAATGCCTTTGGCGAGGGATGTATCTGTTTTAAAAAGAATTACTAATTCGTTTGACGTAAGAAATCAAAGGGCTGATAAACTTGTTTATAATGAATATTTAAATAGAATGTTTGGAGGACTAGAAAGAAATAAACTTTCTATTACCTTGCTTCAATCACTTAGAATGGCTAAAAGTGACGCTGTTAAAGAAGCTATTATATCTCAATATAAAGGTATAAACAATGACCCAACTGCTAGGTCTAGTTTTTTAGGTATTCCTATTGATTTGGACACTGTAACTCCATTTATAAATAGAATACCATTGGTAAATATATCTACGGATACTTTATCAAGGAAAATAAGGACATTTAACAGTTGGATTACTGGTATACATTTAAGGGCTACATCTTCTGCTCTTTTAAATGCGACTGCAGTCCAAGAAGGGTTTTTTAATTTAGGATTTAAAAATATGACAAGAGCTGCTGATGTTATGAAAAAACAAGCATCTGCAGTAGCAAATTTAGTTAAAATATCAGGAATTGTGGATTTTAGTGAGTTTATTCAACAGGGCTTGGTAAAAAAAGCGACTGATATGGACTTAACAGAGAAACAAGCAGATAAAGTTGTTGTTGCTATATTAAAATTTTGGAAAGACAGAGGTCAAGGTGTAAGTCAAAATAAAGCTTTAAAAGAATTGAGAAAAGTTTTAATTATTGAAGCAGATAATATTCCTGGGGCTGAGGAAGTAGAGGGACAGCAAAGTTCGAGAATAAAAGCAAGAATTAGAAGAAGAAAATCTGAAAAGAGAAAAAGGGTTGTTAATACATTTGCAAATTATGCTATTGAAAAACAATATGATTATAAAAAAACAGTTAAGAATATTCCTTATCAATGGTTTGGCAAAACTTTTAAAAGCTGGGGAGACGTACAGGCAAGATTTAAATTAACTATGGGTGAAACAGAAAAATGGTTAAGAACTTGGCAGTTTATTGCAGGAATTATATCTGCTATGGATTCAAAAATTATACCAAAAGTTCCTTTAGCTGATTTAAAGGGTGAAGATTTAGAAGCAGCTATTGAAATTGGAAGAGCATACGTTCAAATGTCTGCCTTTAGTGTTGGTCGTGAAAATATTGGTGAAATTAGTAGAGGTGAAGTAGGTGGATTTTTAACAAAATTTAAGTATTTTGCTATGCAAAAATTTGGAGCTGATTTAGATAAATTTCAAAATGCATTTTGGGAATTAAAAGATGTTGTAGGCGAAGATGAACCTTCAAATAATTTAAGAACTATTTCTAGATTATTAACAATGACATTTAGATTTAGAAAATATCCTCAAAAATTATTAAGAACTACCCATCCAAGTGTTGCCACATTTAGAAGTTTTATGGCTGTTCAAGGTCTTATAACGCAGATGGTAGATGTGCTTATATTCGGTCCATTTGCAGGAGCCAAACTTATACCTGGATTTAGAAATATAATATACTCTGTGCCTGGAATGAGAACAATTGGAGGAATGACATCAGATGTAGTATCTCTTACTATGTTAGTTCCCAATTTATTATTAGCATTATCTTTTGGATGGGGAGAAGATGATGATGAAATAGAAAATTTATTTGATTATTATATGAGAAGAACTATGGTTGGTTATGGAGTAACATGGACATATGATAATTTTTTACTATTATTATCAATGTTGAAGGATACGGATGATGAGGAACAGGCTAGGCGTATTAAGAGAGCGCTGTCCCCCGTCATCCCAAAACAAGTAAACTATATCCCTGGAAGACCAGTTGATAAAGCTATTGATTATGTTGCTGAAGAATTAATCGAATAGTGAGTAAATTATGTATGTAATTAATGAGTAAATTATAATAAAAGGTAAAGATACTAATATATGAATTGTTAGTTTTTCAATTAGTGTTTTCATAGCCATATATCGCAATACATAAAGCATCAGCTGTATTTAGCGTAGCTTTAATTTGTGTTTTTTCTATAGCTATTTGTTTTAATTTATTTTTTCTATCTTTTTTGATTTTAGGCAATGGTGCGAAGTGTTTTTGCCATTTTTGAGGTGTGATAAATTCTATTTCTATATTTAAAGCAGATAATATTCCCTGCCAGATGCCAAAATTCATGCCGAATTTAAACGCACTGCTCCTAGCATCTGTTGGGAATGCGTGTACACTTTCCAGAAAACATTTAGGTTTTATAGCAAACCTCTTAAAAGTTTTAAGTATATCTGTCATTTCATTAATTGTTTTAGGGCATTTGTATGCAGTCCAATATTCTTGTTTGCCTATTGTATATTCATCTCGTGTTATTATTCTTGCAATTCCTCCACTTTTACCAGGGTCTATGCCTATAATGTGTATATTTCCTTTGGTTCTGTTTATAGCTTTTTTCATTATAATCTATTTGTATTTACTTCGTTTATCTGCTCACCTTCAATTATCTGTTTGCCAATTTTAAGCAAATCTTCTTTTAATTTATTGTAGGATTCTTTTTCCTTATCTTTTCCTAAAGCATATCCGACATCTAGTCTTAACACAACTGCTTTTACTAATTGTTCTATTTCATTTTTTGATAATTTTATTGTTGCTGTTGTAACATCCATTAGAACATTGCTCTCGAACTGTCTATTTTAACTGTGTTC
>Ga0187827_10003986_pt1 | contig 18538 bp, 19 predicted proteins | sample ETNtaG_39_FD_167969 | JGI IMG/M metagenome (GOLD analysis project Ga0187827, IMG submission 167969) | Marine microbial and viral communities from oxygen minimum zone, Eastern Pacific Ocean - ETNP2014_SV_150_PacBio MetaG (Illumina Assembly) | ecosystem: Environmental > Aquatic > Marine > Hypoxic... | reverse complement strand
AAAAATACTAATTGGTATTAGTAAAAATAATAAATTAAAAAAAAATCTATTATATTTATTTTTGTTTAAATTATCTAATAAACTAATATTTGCAAAAAAACCAAAAGCTAAAATAAACGATCCCACAATTAGTTCATCAAAGAAAAAGCTAACAATTCTTTTAGATGATGGACTTGTATTACCTATAAGATTTTGACCTGTTATTTTTTCAAAAAATACATCTATTAAAACAACTGTAATAATAATTATCCATATAGTTGATATTTGATTAAAAATTTTTCTTTTAGCTAACAATATTTCAAATGCATAAATTAGCAGAATGAATTTTATAAAACCTAAAGATCTAATCACTCCTTCGTAGTTGCTATCTAAATTAAAGTTATAAAAAGAGTATATTGAGTTAAGTACAAAATATAGATAAACTACAGTAAGGTATTTGAACTTTAAAGTTTTAAGCCACTTCCAGATATTATTTTTAAAGCAATAAATAATTAATGTTAAATTTAACAATAATATATTTATATTTAGAAATAAATTACCTGTGATTATTGATATGGGTAAAAAACTAATAACTGCTATCAAATAAAAATCAAAATAATTTAGTTTACTGAATTTTATATTTTCAGAATATGTCATTTTTTTCTTTTTAAAATTTAATTTTTTCTGTATGAATATTTTTTATAAATATATATATTTAATTGAGCAATATTAGAACCATTATAAAAGTAAATGTCAAAAAAATTCAAAAGTTTAAATCATCTAATAAAAAGAAAATATAGATATCAGTTGCTTGAAAATGGTTTTACAGCTTTAGATATAAATAAAGGTAAAGAGGTTTTAAATTCACGTAGAATTACTATGGCTAATTATACAAGAAATTTTGAATTATCTTTTGCAAAAAAAATTGGAGTTAAATATGCTTTAATGGTTAATTCAGGTTCATCTGCAAATTTACTAGCCACTTTCGCTGCAGGGAATCCTTTAAAAAAAAACCCGTTAAAAAGAGGGGACGAAATACTGATACCAGTTTTATGCTGGTCCACATCTCTTTGGCCATTAGTCCAGTTCGGATTAAAACCAAAATTTGTAGATGTTGATTTAAATACTTTGAATATCAATATCGAAGATTTAAAAAAAAAAATTACAAAAAAAACAAAAGCTATAATGTTGATTAATGTGCTGGGTAATAGCTCTGATTTATTTATCATTAAAAAAATAGCAAAAAAAAAAAAATTAATATTAATTGAAGATAATTGTGAGGCTTTAGGATCTAGGTTAAAAAAAAAATATTTAGGTAGTTTTGGAGACTATGCATCATTTTCTTTTTACTATTCACATCAGATAACTTCTGGAGAGGGTGGAATGGTAGTTTGCAACTCAAAAGAAGATTACGAAATACTTTTTGCACTGAGATCGCACGGATGGTTAGGAGGAACAAGGTTTTATAAAAGAGATTTAAATAAATATGAGGTTTACGCAAGAAAAAATCCAAAATTAGATCCAAGATATATATTTATAAATTCCGGGTTTAATTTAAGACCAACAGATATACAAGCAGCAATAGCACACAATCAGTTTAAGAGATTAGATAATTTAAAAAAATTAAGAAGTATAAACAGAGATTTGATTATAAAAAAAATAATAAAATCTACCAAATGGAAAAATCAATTTAAATTTATTGAAGCTGCAAAAAATGTTGATCCAAGTTGGATGGGATTGCCAATTTTATTATCAGAAGAATACAAAAATAAAAAAAATATTTTTATGGAAATTTTAGATAAAATGGGTATAGAAACTAGACCAATAATAAGCGGATCATTCGTAAATCAGCCAGCAGCAAAACTTTATAAATTAAATAAAAAAGAACAAATCTTTAAAAATGCAGAATATATTCAAGATAGAGGCTTTATAATCGGTCTTCATACAATGAAAATTTCAAATAAAAACTTAAATTTAATTCATGATGCATTTTTTATGATAGATAAAATTTAAACATTAAAAATGTGTTAAATATTTTCTTTATTATTGTTTTATTTGTTTTAACTAAATTATGAAAAAAATCTTATCAAAAATATTTTTTCTTCTATTGATATTTAGCAGTTATTCTTTTTCAGATGATAAATCAATAATTAAAAAGCTTGATGGCTTAAATTTTCCAGTTCAAATTATAAAAAATGAACAAATTTCAAATAATTCTATTTTTGTATTAGAGCATAGACCAGGAGCGATAATTGAAATTGAAAATTTTTTTGATCAAAATTCAGAAAAAAAGATAAATAAAATTTTAGACTTAAGTTCAATAATTACCGATGTTGACAATTGGGAGCAAGGAGTATTAAGTTTTGCATTTTCTCCAAATTTTTCAAATGATAATTTAGTTTTTGTTTCATATAATAATAAAAATAATCAATTAGCGCTCTCTTCATTCCAATACGAACATTCGTCCAGAACAATACCAATATCAACTGAAGAAGTGATATTAAAAATTGATAGAATATTTGAAAAATCGCTTACTAAAAATGAACATACGTGTGGGACTATTAAATTTCATCCAATCGATAATTTTTTATATTTGTGTACAGGAGATGCCAGAAGTCCTAAACTTTCTCAAGATTTTCAATCATTAAATGGAAAAATATTAAGAATTGATCCATTTACTTTAAACAAACCTGAAAATAAAAAATATAAATCTCCAGAAAAAAATCCATATATTAAAATAGATGGTAGGCCAGAAATAGTTTTTGCAGGTCTTAGAAACCCATGGGCTTTTAGTTTTGATTTAGATACTGGTGACGCATTTATTCCCGATATTGGAAGTGAATATATTGAGGAACTGAATATTGTAAGCTATTCAGAATTTGATAGCTTATTAAACTTTGGATGGGGTTGTTACGAAGGTACATACAGAATATATGATAAGCATTATGAAGAAGTAGTTAATTTGTCAAAACAGTGTAAGGAAAATTTAAATAATCAATTATTGAAATTTAAAGAGCCAAGTCTTCAATATTTTCATGATTCTTTATTTAATACTTATAACAAATACGGTAATTCAATTATTGGAGGTGTGTTATACAAAAATGAAAATTCTATATGGCATAATCATTATTTTTTTGGAGATTTGGTTTCCAGTAATATTTGGTACTTGGATATGAATAATCTCAAACAAAAAGGTATAAATTTTATTTCTGGAGAAAGTTTAGACATAGGTTTAACTTCGATTACTCAAATTGATGATAAAATTCTTGCAACATCATTTATGGGATCAATTTATGAAATTTTATTACCAGAATCAAAAGATTTAGAAAAGTATTTATATGGTAGACCAACAGTTAACAAAGATCTTGATGTAATAAAATTTATGAATGATAATGATCAGATTGTATTTACCGCTGGGAGCAAATTTTATTACATATTAAAAAAATTTAGAAAATATTATAACTTGCTATTTGACTAAAATTTCAAAATTTAATAAATATTTATAAAATAATTGTACTGGTTTCTTATAAAAGCATTTTTACTATGGCAGATATTATATTTTTATTTTTTTGTTATTTTCTAATTGTTTTTTCAATAATAGGTTACGGAAAATTATTTCGCTTTTTTTCCTTAAAAAAGAATAATTCTGATATTGAAGGCCTGTTTGGTTTATTATTATTAATAATAATTTCTTATCTTACAAATTTATATTTTAAACATGGCTATACACACAATATAATTGTAATTAGTTTTGGTTTAATAATTTTCATTAAATATTTAAAAGAGTCTTTAAAAGATTTAAAAATAATTATAAGCATATTTTCAATATTATTTATTGGTCTATTAATGTACAAAAATCATGATGATTTTTACTATTATCATTTTCAATATACTTTGACTTTGATAAATTTTAATAAAATATTTGGCCTAGGATTGCTTAATCATGGTTTTAGAACACCTTCATCAATATTTTATCTTAATTCTTTATTTTATTTTCCATTCATTAAATACTTCTTATTAAATGCTGGAGCAATATACTTGTTGGGATTTTCAAATTTTATATTATTAAAAAAAATTGTAAATTATTTGAAATTTAAAAAAACAAATTTCATTTTTTTTTTAATAATTTTTACATTCATTTATGTTAATACTGCCTTTTATAGAATTGCGGAACATGGAACAGACAAATCAGCACTGATATTAATTTTTTTGCTTGCTATATACTATTTGGAAAGTATTAATTTAAAAACCAATTCTTCACCAAATAATATTATTTATTCTTTTGAAAAATTAATTATTTTATTAATACTTATTATTTCACTTAAAAGTTTTTATTTAATTTACATAATATTTTTGTTTCTATGGATATTTGAATTAAGAAAAAACATATTTTCTAAAAAAATAATATTAAAATTTTTAACTAATAGGGTTTTATATTTATTTATTGCTGGTTTAATTTTAATCATATTTACGGTTTTTTCTAATACTGGATGTTTGGTTTATCCTGCTAGCTTTACATGTAACGAAAACTTACAGTGGTCAATTCCACTAGAAGAAGTACAAAATATGAAATTATGGTACGAACAATGGTCCAAATCAGGAGCATCACCAAATTTTAGAGTTGATAATCCTGAAATTTATGTATCTAATTTTAATTGGGTATCAAGATGGTTTCAAAATTATTTTTTTACAAAGGTATCAGATAGTTTTTTGATTATTATAACAATTTCATTTATATTATTTTTATTTTACCTTGATAAAGAAAATAAAAAAAATAAGGTTTATAGCAAATATAAAATTTTCTACTTTTTTTTAATCTTATTAATCATAGAATGGTTTGTTAATCATCCAGCTCTAAGATACGGAGGTTACACATTATTTGCTTTATGTTTTTTTATACCAATATCATTATATTTGGAAAAACTTGATTTTAAGAAAGTTAATATTAAAAAAAGAACTCTTATGTTGATTTTAATAACACTTATAATATTTTTAATTAAGAATATTGATAGAATTAATACAGAATACAAAAAATACGAATATAATATTTTGTCTAATCCATATTTTTATTTAAATGAAAATAGATTTGTTTATGACAAAAAATTAAAAAAAATCGATAAAAAAAACAATAAGCATTTCTTAATATTAAATTATAAGACAGTAGAAGAAAATTAAATAAGTGTTTATTTTTATTGATTTAATTTAATTAAATATTAATAAGAAAATAAATTATTATGATAAAAAAAATAGTTGTCACAGGAGGTGCGGGGTTTGTTGGCTCAAACTTAATTAAATTGTTACTGAATAAAACTAAATATAAAATTATTAGTATAGATAATTATAGCTCTGGTACGAAAAAAAATCATATTAAAAGTAAAAGAATCAAGTATTTAAATTCAAGTACAAAGTTAATAAGCAAAGTATTAAAAGAACCAAAAAAAATAAATGCAATTTTTCATTTTGGTGAATTTTCAAGAATTTATCAAAGTTTTTTAAAAATGGAAGAGTGTTTAGAATCAAATTCAGTTGGCACCCATGAAGTGTTTAATTTTTGTTTATCAAACAATATTAAACTTATTTATTCAGCAACATCAGCATCCTTAGGAAACAAAGGTAATGATAAAAATTTATCACCATATTCTTTTACAAAAGCAAAAAATCTAGAACTTTTGGAAAATTTAAAAAAATGGTTTAATCTTAAATTTGAAATAATTTATTTTTATAACGTTTATGGACCAATGCAAATTCGCACAGGAAGCATGGCTACAGTTATAGGTATTTTTGAAGATCAATTCAGGCAAAAAAAACCCCTCACCGTTGTAAAACCTGGTTCTCAATCTAGAAGATTTACACATATTTACGATACCGTTAACATCTGCTATTTAGCTTGGAAAAAAAATAAATGCAGACATTATAGTATTTTAAATAAAAAATCTTACACAATTAATGAAGTTGCAAAGTTTTTTAAATCAAGAATAAAATATCTACCTAGAAGGCAAGGAGAAAGATATGCTTCAGCTCTAACAAACATGAATTTGTCGAATAAAGTTTATAAGCATTATGGGAAGATTCAATTAAAAGATTACATAAATAATGTAATAAAGCACAAGATTAGCTAACATTTTTTAATAAAAATTTAATAATAAATTTAATTTACAAATAATTTTTTTCGTTTATACATTTTCTGCCTGGTGATTATTGCGAAGGTGTAATACCCGATTCCATTCCGAACTCGGAAGTCAAGCCCTTCAGCGCCGATGGTACTTTGTCTTAAGGCATGGGAGAGTAGGACGTTGCCAGGCTAAAAAAATTATGAAAATAGCAAGCTCATTAAAATCTTTAAAAAAAAGAGACCTTAATTCTAAACTGGTTAGAAGACGAGGAAGAGTTTATATAATTAATAAAAAAAATCCAAAATTTAAAGCAAGACAAAAATAAATCTTTAATTTTATGATCATTGGATCAATATCAGAAAATAAAGATTTAGAAAAAAGAATTTCTATAACTCCAGACATAGCGAAAAAATATATCGATTTAGGATTTGAAATTCAGCTAAGTGAAAATTATGGCAAACATCTGGGTTTTGAAGAAAACAACTACAAGGAATTTGGAGTTAAATTTGTTAGTGACGATAAAAAATTAATAGATAATGCTGATATCATTATTCAAATGAATTTACTCGATGAAGATAAAGCTTCTTTATTAAAAGCTAACCAAACCTTTATTGGTGTTTTGAACCCATATGAAAATAAAAATAAGCTTAGTGAATTAGCAAAAAAAAAAATAAACTTATTTTCGTTGGAGTTATTGCCCAGAATAACAAGAGCACAATCTATGGATATACTTTCCTCTCAAGCTAATTTAGCTGGATATAAGGCTGTAGTAGAATCATTTTCAATTTTTGAAAAAGCTATACCAATGATGATGACTGCTGCCGGAACTATTCCTGCAGCTAAAATTTTAGTTGTTGGCGCTGGAGTAGCAGGCCTACAAGCAATAGCTACAGCAAAAAGAATGGGAGCGATTGTGTTTGCAACGGATGTAAGAATGGCTTCAAAAGAACAGGTTGAAAGTTTAGGAGGTAAATTCTTGACTGTAGAAGGATCTGAAAATTTAGAAACCGAAGGCGGTTATGCCAAAGAAGCATCTGATGAATTTAAAAAAAAACAAGAGGATCTATTGAGCGAGACACTCAAAAAGATTGATATTGTAATTTGTACAGCTTTGATACCAGGAAAAAAAGCTCCACTAATTATTAAAGAAAAAATGTTGGAAAATATGCGACCAGGATCTGTAATATATGATTTAGCTGCAGTTCAAGGAGGAAATGTTGCATTTACCGAGGTAGATAAAATCGTTGAAAAAAACGGAGTTAAAATAATGGGTGAAAGAAATATTTTAAATAAATTACCAACTTCATCTTCTAACCTTTATGCAAAAAATGTATTTAACTTTGTTTCAAATTTGTATGATAAAGAAAATAAAAAAATTAATATTAATTTAGAGGATGAAATTATTGCTAAAACAATAATAAAATAAATTTATGGAAATAGACCCATTTATATTTCGACTAAGTATTTTTATACTTACTATATTTATAGGATATTACGTAGTTTGGAGTGTTACACCGTCCTTACATACACCTTTGATGTCAGTAACAAATGCAATTTCCTCTGTAATTATTGTTGGAGCTATTATAGCGGCTTTAGCAGGAGAGACCGGAAATATATTTGATACAGCAAATATTTTTGGTTTTTTAGCTATAATTTTAGCCTCTGTTAATATCTTTGGTGGATTTTTAGTAACTCAAAGAATGTTGGCTATGTATAAAAAAAAAAAGAAAGATAAGAAATGATTTCAGCAAATTTATTAGCAGTTTTTTATCTTATTTCAGGAGTGCTATTCATTTTAGCTCTTAGAGGTCTTTCATCACCTGAAACTTCAAGACAAGGAAATTTATTCGGAATTATTGGAATGGTAATAGCCATTGGAGTTACAATTATTTCAGTTGGTAATTTTTCAACAGGATTTTTATATTTATTGCTTTTACTTCTTATTGGTGGATCAATTGGTGTATTTATTGCATTTAAAATACCAATGACTGCAATGCCAGAACTTGTTGCTGGCTTTCACAGTTTAGTTGGTCTTGCAGCTGTTTTTGTTGCTATTTCTGCTTTTCTTAATCCTGAGGTATTTAACTTAGGTTCACCGGGAAATATTAAAATTGCAAGTCTAATTGAAATGTCATTGGGTGCTGCAATTGGAGCTATAACTTTTACAGGATCTGTTATAGCTTTTTTAAAATTAAGGGGAATAATGTCTGGATCTCCTATAACTTTTTTTGGTCAACATTATATAAATTTGGCTCTAGGTTTATTTTTAATAGGTCTAATCTTCTATTTATGCAGGACTCAAGTTGATACTTGGTTTTGGGCAATAATTTTAATTTCATTTTTATTAGGGGTTTTGTTAATTATTCCAATAGGTGGAGCCGATATGCCAGTGGTAATCTCGATGCTGAATTCTTATTCAGGATGGGCAGCCGCAGGTATTGGTTTTACTTTAGAAAATACTGCACTTATAATTACTGGAGCATTGGTTGGTTCTTCAGGTGCAATTTTATCTTACATTATGTGTAAAGGAATGAATCGTTCATTTTTTAATGTAATTCTTGGAGGCTGGGGTGCAACAGATCAATCTTTTTCAAATCAATCTAAGGAACAAAAACCTGTAAAAAGTGGTAATGCAGATGATGCAGCTTTTCTAATGAAAAATGCCTCTTCAGTCATAATTGTTCCTGGTTATGGTATGGCAGTTGCCCAAGCTCAACATGCACTAAGAGAAATGGTTGATGCTTTAAAGAAAAATGGAGTGAAAGTTACTTATGCAATTCATCCCGTAGCTGGAAGAATGCCAGGACATATGAACGTTTTATTGGCAGAAGCAAATGTTTCTTATGATGAAGTATTTGAATTAGAGGAAATAAATAACGATTTTGCAAATTGTGATGTAGCTTATGTTATAGGCGCAAACGATGTTACAAACCCAGTTGCAAAAACTGATCCACAGAGCCCAATTTATGGAATGCCTATACTAGATGTAGAAAAATCAAAATCTGTTTTATTTGTTAAAAGAAGTTTATCTCCTGGGTATGCTGGAATTGACAATGATTTGTTTTATCGTGACAACACTTTAATGTTATTTGCTGATGCAAAAAAAATGACTGAAGATATAATAAAAAGTATATAATTAATGACAAAAATATTTTGTGATATAGCAGACATAAAGCAAATAAAAAAATTTAACAATAAAAGAACTGTAAAAGGTTTTACTACAAATCCTTCCTTAATAAGAAAAGCTGGTGCAAGAAATTACTCCAAATATTGTAAAAATATACTAAAAATTACAAATAAACCAATTTCTTTTGAAGTCTTTGCAGATGATAAAAAAAAAATAATAGAGCAAGCGAATATTATAAAAAAATGGGGAAAAAATGTTTATGTTAAAATTCCAGTTACAAATTCAAAGGGAATTTTTTTGGGTGATGTAATAAAGAAATTAAATTCTAAAAATATTAAATTAAATATAACCGCTGTATATACTGCAGCACAAACAAAAAAAATATTAAAAAATATTAATAAAAAAACACCAGTCATAATATCTATATTTGCAGGCCGAATGGCTGATAAAGGGAAAGATCCAGTGCCGCAATTTAAGCAAAGCTTAAAATATGCAAAAAAATTTAAAAGTGTAAAAATTTTGTGGGCAAGCGTTAGAGAGCCATATAATTTTATTCAATCAAAGCAGTTGGGCGTGCATATTATAACTGCTCCACCATCAATAATAGAAAAAATTGAAAATTTTGGTAAAACTTTTTTTCAATTAACCGTTCATACAGTAAAAGGTTTTCTGATCGACAGTAAAAAATCTAATTTTAAAATCTAATTTTTATAAATATGAACATTATAAAATAAATTTAAATCAGGTAATTTTACTTTAAAAGGAAGATAATATTCTTTTTTATTTTTTTTAAAATGAAAGTTTATAATTGAAATTAAGCCAAATATTGAATTAACATGTTCTGTAGCATTCATATAATCAAATTCTTCTCTTGATATATTATATTTTTTTCCGATAGAAAATATTTTTAAATATTGTCTTCCAATTCTGAAAAGCAATCCAGGATCGGTAGGTAGAGAAATTGACAATACTCCATTTTTTTTCAATTTTTTAATCATTTCTAAAATGAAATTTTCTGGTTCAATAATGTGCTCTAAACAATTACAGATTATAATTCTGTCAAAATATTCATCTTGAAAAGGTATTTTTTTGCCATCATATAGGTGGAAACTAAATTCCGGTTTATTTTTATAAAATTCTTTTGTATCGTTTGATGTTTCTATAATATGATATTCGTCATATGGATGAGTAATGTAATCTTTATGAGGATTTAATCCTGCTCCAATTTCAAGAACTTTTGGTCTTTTTTCTTTTTGATTAACTTCTAATTGTTTATGACAATACTTCATAAAATATCCCATCAATCCTGTATAAGCATGTTCAGTATAATGATTTGTTAATTTTTGAAATTCTTTTTTTTTAAACATTTTTAGTATAAAGAGAGTAGGTTATAAACTTATAACTTAAAACAATATATCATATATAAAGGTTTAATGTTGAATAAAAAACAGAAAATTAATCTTTATGCTTTATATGCATTATTAAGTTTTTTTTTCACCTACTATATTTTAGGATACGAAAATCTAATATTACAGGATGTTTTTTTTACTAAAAAATATGATGTTTTAAGTGATCAATTAGCGTTAAAATTTTTTTTAAACGACGAATGGCATTTTCCAATAGGAAAAAACCCTAATTATGGACCAGCGGAAGGCAGTTCGATAGTCTTTGTTGGAGGCGCTCCCATAATTTCCTTTATATCAAAATTTATCTTCTCAATCTTTCCAATAAAATTTAATTTTTTCATTTTATGGTATTTAATTTGTTTCTTTCTCCAGATGTTATTTGGTTTTTTAATTATTTTTTATTTTACCAATAATTTCTTGTTCTCTTTTATTTCGTCTTTTTTGTTTATTTTCTGTCCAATATTTCTTGATAGAATTCCAAATCATATATCTTTAGCGGGACAATGGATAATTCTTTTATGTTTATTTTTTGAGTTTCACAAAAAAAGTTTTAGCAGAGTATTATTTTATAGTTTTTTATATGTATTGGCATCACTAATTCATTTTTATTTTATTCCAATAATTTTAATTATACACTTTTCATTTTCTATTCATAATTTTTATAAAGAAAAAAAATTAAAAAAAATAATTTATGAATTTTCTTTTCCGTTCATTATTTTAATATTTTTTGCATTTATATTTGGATATTTTGAAATAAGTGTATTTGATGCAATGGGCTATGGTTATGGATATTATAAAGCAAATATACTAAGCTTTTTTGATCCTCAATATGCCAACCAAGGCATTAACTGGTCAATATTTTCTTATGATATAAAGAATAGCAGTGGAGAAAGAGAAGGTTTTTCTTATTTAGGCTTAGGTATTATTATTTTACTTACTTTACAAATAATAAAATTTTTTAAAGTCGATAATTTTAAAATAAAAGAAAATTTTAATATAATCTTAATTTTAATATTAAGTTTTATTTTATCAATCTCAAATAATATAAATTTTGGTCATTATGAGCTATTATCTTTTAGTTTGCCTGATCCAATTTATGGTATTTTGAGCATAGTAAGAGCTTCTGGGAGATTTATTTGGATTATAAATTATATAATTATAATTTTTGGAATTTTAACTATTTCACACTTATTTCTTAAAAAAAAATATTCAACAATTTTTGTCACTATAATTTTAATTGTTCAAATCATAGATATAAGTCCAGCATTAATTAATTATTATAATTTTAAGGCATTTGATAAATTTTATTTTAAAGATCACGATACCGACTTCTGGAAAGAAATTAGCAAAGAGTTTAAACATATCAAATCAACAAACTTTAATAATACTTCCGGAATTTACTTAAATTCTGCAAATCAAATATTAAAATATAATTTTAAAAGCACTGATATATCTAGAATGGGTAGATATAATAGAAAGAAAATTACCAATTATAGATCAGAATTAAATCGAACTTTCTCAAAAAATAATTTCGAAAAAAGTACTTTATATATTGCCTCAAGTATTAATCATCTTAATTATTTAAAACATATTCATAATGAAAAAGATAGTAAAGTTGGTTTTTTCTTTAGAGAAAATAATTGGTTTATAATCCCTGGATATAAAAATAAAATGAAAATTTCTGATATAAATAATTTAAAAAAAATTCAATTGTTCAAAGTAGAGAAAGATAAGTATTACAATTTAAAAATTAATGAAAATAACATTCTTGGAATTGGATGGACTCATAATAATTTTGGTTATGGTGTCTGGACAGAAGGCAATATATCTACACTTGTTTTTAATTTAAACAAATCTAAACAAGAAGATTTTAAGATTTTATTAGAAGTTCTCGATATAAAAACAGACAAAAATAAAAAATTGAATTTTAATATTAGATTAAATGACAAACTAGTCTCTAAATTTTCCAAAAAAAGAGAAGATATTTCAAATAACAATGTGTTAGAGATTAGATTGAGTAATGAAAATTTAAATGAATATGAACAAAAACTGGAATTTATAATTGAAAATCCAATTTCGCCTTTAGATTTATACGAAAGTCCAGATAGCAGAAATCTAGGATTATTAGTGAAGGGATATAAAATAAAATAATGTTATTTGGTTACAATTTTTTCCAATTTTCGTAATGTTTAACTATATCTACATTTCTATAATGAAATATATTTTTAAAACTCATGCGATAGAAATCGTCAACAATAAAACTTTCAAAATTTCTCAATAAATTATTATAATTTTCTCTCTCTCTTATAAATTTACCTCTGTCAAATTTTATCATGATTTCATTAATCACTGAATTATCTTCAATAACAGGATCAACAGAAATAAAAATTGCATCTTTAAAATATCTATCTATCAAATTAGAAACTTTTTTTACTAGTTCATCGTTTAAATGATGAATGGCTCCATGCATAAATATAATATTGGGTTTAAAGCTAACGACTGTATTATTTTCATCAATTTTGTTTAAATCTTCATTTATGAATTTATATTTATTCCACTTATATAAGCTATTATTCAAATATAAATTATTATTATCTACACCAAGGTAGTCATTTATATATTCATTAACAAATTTCAAAATAAAGCTATCACCACAGCATAGATCAAGTACCCTTAATTTTTTATCTTTTAAATTTTTAAAAAGATATTGAAAAAATAAATATTCATGTTTCTCTATTCTAACGGTTTTTTGATAGGTTCTGTATATAATTGGGAAATTTAGTAAAAATTCTTTCATTTCATTTTTATTTTTATTAAATCAAATATCATTTTTAAAGGATCATAAAGTAAATTTAATTTACTATTTCCTTCATGTTTCCACACAACAGGAAGTTCAACCAAACCAATATTTTTTTTTTTAAGTTCATTAATAATTTCTACATCATGAACAAATCCATAAGATGTAATTTTTTTTATTATTTTTTTTATATAGCTACAATTATATAACTTAAAACCGCACTGAGTATCATTTAGTCGTATTTTGAACAAAATCATTATAATAAATTTAAACAATGATCCATAAAGCTTTCTATAAAAAATTGTGTCCACTTTAGATTTGACAAGATTTCTAGAGCCGAAATAAGCTTTATTATAATTATTTACATAATTTTTATTAAACCACTTATTTATTAAACTTGGATTTACAGACATATCAAAATCACAGGTTAAAATCCACTTGCTACTCGACTTAAGAATTCCTTTTTTTATTGCAAATCCCTTTCCTATATTTTTTTTATAATTTATAAAAACTAAATTTAAATTTTTACTTAAAAATTTTTTAAATTTTTGTTTTATTATTTTTTCACTTTTGTCTGTACTTCCATCATTTACAAACACTATTTCAATTTTATAATTATTATCTTGAATAAATTTTTTAAGAATTTTTATGCTTTTATTTATCCTTTTATTTTCGTTGTAAAAAGGAATTACAATTGATAAATCAGTTAAAGCAATTTTTTTATTCATTAATTATAAATGAATATATTTGGTTGCGGGGGACGGATTTGAACCGCCGACCTCAAGGTTATGAGCCTTGCGAGCTACCAGGCTGCTCCACCCCGCGATTATTAAATCCTATTCTTAAGTTTATTTAACTTTTTAACTCTTTTAATATTTTCTTGGAGAATACGCTTTTTTTTCTCTGACGGTTTTTCATAATTATTTTTTAATTTAATTATCTTAAAAAAACCATCTCTCTGAAGTTTCCTTTTCAGTACTCTCAGAGCTTGTTCAACATTGTTATCTTTTACTTCTATTTTAATAAGTGCCTCCAAAAAAAAGAGTTATTAACATTAATAATTTTAATTGTCTAGATTTCTTTCTTTATTTGCTTAGTTTGTTTTTTGTAATTTTTCTTTTTGTTTTTTCTCTCTTTTAATTCTTCTTTCTGCTTTTTCAACAGTATCCTGAAGATCCTTTTGAGAAAATAAACCTATTGCAACTGGGTCTTTTGGATTCAAATTATTATAATTCCAGTAACTTTTATTTCTTATAGCAACTACAGAGTTTTTTGTTACACCAACTAATTTTGCTATTTGTGAGTCTTTTAAAATTGAGTATTGTTTTATTAACCATAAAGCAGAGTCAGGTTTATCTTGTCTTTTTGATAACGGAACATATTTTTTCGTTTTTTCATTTGAACTAGATATTTCAACATTATAATTATTTAGATTTAAAGATCTATTTTGATCTTTAGATGAAAGTTCAATTTCCTCTTTGGTTAGTTGGCCAGATATTATTGGATTGTATCCAACTATTCCTTTTGCAACTTCTCCATCAGCTATTCCCTGAACTTCAACAACGTGAAGTTTACAAAATTCAGCAATTTGTTTAAAAGTTAATGTTGTATTTTCAACTAACCATATAGCCGTTGCTACAGGCATTAAAGGTGCATTTGTCATTATGCTTTTTTCTCAGCTCTAAAATTTTGAAATTTTTTATTAAACTTACTTACTCTTCCTTTATCAAGAATTTTTTGTTTACCCCCTGTCCATGCAGAGTGAGAAATTGGGTCTATTTCTAATTTTAACGTTTCTCCTTCTGATCCCCAGGTAGATTTTGTTTCAAATTGAGATCCATCTGTCATTTCAACTTTTATTTTATGATATTTTGGATGAATATTTTTTTTCATAGCTGGTTTTATAACAAAAGATTTATTAAAAACAATTAAAAGTTATTAAGATTTTCTTGCATTTTTTGATATATAGAGTTGCTTCCTGCCAATATGTTAATGTTCTCTTTAGATGAATTATCTATGTTATTTATTTTTCCACCAGCTTCCTCCACTATAATTATTCCTGCAGCAATATCCCAAATATTTAAATTTTTTTGAAAATATCCATCATATCGTCCTGCTCCAACGTATGCCATATCTAAAGCAGCACTTCCAGATTTTCTCGTATTAAGATTATTTTTTATTTGGTCTTTACCTCCTGTGGCAAACAAGCATTCATCAATATTTTTTTTTTTTGAAACCCTGATCCTTTTATTATTAAAATATGCTCCATTATTTTTTTCAGCATAAAACATTTCATTTTTTATAGGATCAAAAATTAAACCACTAATAATTTCTTTTTTTGATTTTAAAGCAATTGATATTGCAAAATGAGGCACACCATGTAAAAAATTTGTAGTTCCGTCGATTGGGTCTATAATCCAAAAATTTTCTAAATCTGAATTTTTTATTTCTCCTACTTCTTCACTGATTAATGAAAATTTTTTTTTATACTTTGCTAATTCTTCAATAATGATTTTTTCAGCCTTTTTATCAGAATTTGTTACGAAATCAGAAGGCCCTTTTGATAGCACTTGTAATTTTTCTAATTCCCCAAAATCTCTAATTATTACTTTTGACGCTTTTTCTGCTGCTTTAATCATAATGTTTAAATTTGAAGATATAGAATTCATATAGTTTATACTTTTTTAATGTATTCAATAGATCTTGTATCGATAACTATTTCATCTCCATTTTTAATGAAAGGCGGTACTTGAATTTTAACTCCATTTTCTAATATAGCGGGTTTATATGAGGAAGAGACTGTTTGTCCTTTTAAGGCAACATCAGTACTTTCTATTTTACAATTAATTTGTTTTGGTAATTCAACTAAAATTGGCTTATCTTCATAAAGACTTATTTTAACCTCTAATTCTTCTTTCAAAAATCTTCCTTTTTGCCCAACAATTTCTTTTTTTAAACTTATTTGCTCAAAAGATTTTTGATTTATAAAATAATATTTAATTTCATCTTCATATAAATAATTGAAGTTTATTTCTTCAAGAGATGCTTTCTCAACTGTATCACTAGATCTGAATCTTTCATTTAATTTTGTACCTCTATTTACACTTTTCATTTCAACCTGGTTAAATGCTCCACCTTTTCCAGGTTTTACATGTTGAGTTTTAAGAACTTCCCATAAATCATCTTTATGTTCTAGTAGCATTCCAGGCTTAACTTCATTACCAGATATTTTCATACTAATTTATTTATCGCTTCTCTTGGATTTAGTTTTTTATTATTCCAAATGTAGCTTGAGATAGCTAAAAAGTTAGCTTTATTCAATAAAAGTTTTTTATAATTTGTATCTTTTATTCCGCCTATTGCTACAACCGGAATATTTGTTAATTCTTTTGCTAAACTTAGCACTCCTAATCTTGCTCTATATCCAACTTTTTTACTTTTAGATGAATAAAACGCTCCAAAAGCTAAATAATTTGCACCACCTGAAATAGCCCTCTTTGCAAGATTTATCGAATTATGACATGTAATACCAATAATTTTATTTTTTAATATTTTTCTAGCCTCTAAAATATTCATATCTTTTTGTCCTAGATGACAACCATCTGCATTAATTTTTTTTGCGAGCATTGGATCATCATTAATGAGAAATTTAACTTTATATTTTTTACAAATTTTTTTTATTTTTTTTGCAATTATGATTTTTTTCCTTATTTTTTCTTTTTTTAATCTTAATTGAAAAAAATTTACTTTATTTGAGCTTAATACTTGTTTAAGTTTACCATAAAAATCATTACTTTTTATATAGTTTGGAGAAATTAAATAAATAAATCTCTTATTTTTTCTATTTATCCTCAAGTTCTTTTGACCACTTTCCTTGAGCAGCTAGCGAGCACATTTTGGCCCTATGATTAAAAATTTCCTGAGTTCCCTTAATGTTTATAATATCTTTTGACCAAAATTTAATAGCCTCTTGTTGTAAAGCTCTTCCATACGAATAGCTCATTATAAAATTTGTATCATTAAATTTATTAATTAAATTTAAGTTTTCAGTCGCTTCTATTTCTGTTTGGCCACCAGATAAAAAAGCTATTCCAGGAACTTCTTTTGGAACAGATTCTTTTAAACATTTTAAAGTTAAATGAGCAATTTTTTCATTACTAATTTTTTTATTTGATTTATTTCCTGGCAGTATCATATTTGGTTTTAAAATTATTCCTTCCAAATTAACCTTATGCTGGATTAGTTCTTCAAAACATTTTTTAATCACTTCTGAAGTTTTTTCTAAACAATTTTCAGCTGTATGATCTCCATCCATCAATACCTCAGGTTCCACAATTGGAACCATTCCATTTTCTTGAACTATAGAAGAATACTTAGCTAAAGCATTAGCATTTTTATCTATTGATAATTTACTAGGGTAGTTTTTTGAAATAATATAAATACCTCTCCATTTAGTAAATCTTGCTCCAAGCTTATAGTAATCTTTCAATCTTTCTCCTAAGCCATCCAATCCTTCTGTAATTTTTTCGTCAGGCGAACCTGTTAAAACTTTTGCTCCTGTATCTACTTTTATTCCAGGTATAGCCCCTGATGATGAAATTAATTCTGGTATAGTTTTTTTCGAGTTTGAGTTTTGCTTTATGGTTTCATCATACAAAATAACACCACCTATACATGTTTTCATACTTTCAGATGAAAAAAGCGTTTCTCTAAATAACAGTCTATTTTCTGGAGTTGATTCTACGTTTACAGCACCAAGTCTCTTGGTCATAGTTCCTGTGCTTTCATCTGCGGCCAGGATTCCTTTTCCATTAGATAAAATTTTTAATGCGATATTATTTAATTCAGACATTTTAATTTAACGCTTTTATAGCAGGTAAAGTTTTCCCTTCAAGGTATTCTAAAAAAGCTCCACCAGCAGTTGAAACAAAAGTAAATGAATCAAATTTTTTAAATTTATTTATCGCAGCAACTGTTTCTCCACCTCCGGCTACAGAAAAAATTTTATCATTCTTTGTTTTTTGAGAAATTAGTTCTAATATTTTCTTAGTCCCATTTTGAAAATTTGGGTTTTCAAAATATCCCGCGGGACCATTCCAAAGTACTGTTTTTGATT
>Ga0187827_10003983_pt1 | contig 18551 bp, 15 predicted proteins | sample ETNtaG_39_FD_167969 | JGI IMG/M metagenome (GOLD analysis project Ga0187827, IMG submission 167969) | Marine microbial and viral communities from oxygen minimum zone, Eastern Pacific Ocean - ETNP2014_SV_150_PacBio MetaG (Illumina Assembly) | ecosystem: Environmental > Aquatic > Marine > Hypoxic... | reverse complement strand
CGTGAAATTGGTTGATGTAATTAATCAAGAGCTTGCTGATGATTATTTTAGTAAACATCCCCTGCAAAAAATGATATCTAAAACTACAAATCTTACTCATTTCAGGATGAAGGAAACACTTTGTTACTTATCTAGGAATAACCTCCGCCCGTCAGTGGAAGGGTTGTTGTGGGCTTTGTGTAGAGGGAATGATAAACAAATATTAGGGAAATTATATAAAAGATTTGTCTTTAAATAATATTCTGCACATTCATTTGTCCTATCTTTATGCTCGAAGAGTCCACAACTTGTCAGGGGATATTTACTATTGAAGACTAATGTAATTATTTATGAGAAACTTAATGTGTTTACCTTATTGCTTTGTTTTATTAATAGATTCAGATATAGCAAACAGTATTTTATTGATTTTAGCCCTTTTGTAAAAAAACACTTATTTTTATTTGTTAATAAGAATCAGATTCGACAAGTCAATCTCTATGCCTTCTTGGGCCCGTACAGAATAGTAACCCGCAGTAAAAAACATGCAGTTGAGAATGTTGATAAAATAATGCAAGACAACCCGAAACTAGCAGAGCCTTTTAACGCTTACTTTAAAGACGATAGAGCCATAAGTATTATTAAAAAAATATATACCATTAATTTGGAGTACCAATCATACAAAGCTCTAATATTAAAAGAATTCTGTTCCCACTATAAAGACAATCTGATCTTGTATTTTCCTACTGAAAATAACCTTGTAATTGAATATTTAACTGGCTCTTCCGCAAACTTAAAGATCTTAAGATGGCATTTTGCACTATTATATTTAATTGGTTTTATAAGGAATCTCATGTGCTTTTTGGGATTAGTAATATGTCCTTTTGGTTTATTATTAAGGATAGTAAAGTATTCAAGAATTACTATCAAACATAATAGTAGGAAAGTAACTAGAAAAGTCCTTTTTGCCCATGTTTTTGATGATTTACGAGCATCTGAAAATATATATCGTAGAATGTATTTATTTAATATAAATGTTTTTAGAATGGCAGATTGCATACATACATGCTTTCGAAGACAATTCTCAACGGATATGCTAAGCTATATAAAAGATAAAGGTGGTTTTGTACTTGATTATCAGAAGCAGAACATTTGTATGTCTCTTATTTTCAAGAAATTATTTATAAATTATTATAAATGCTTCTTTGTGTATTTTAGCTCCTTGACTTTTAATAAATATATTAGTCTCCAGATCCTAAGGCAAATATTTGCAGTTATTTACAAGTCTGTTTTAATTGAGAATATACTGACCTGGGCGGATGTAAAATTGGCATATTTTGAAAGTGAGATAGGGCTAGAGCAAAGTATATTTACGATAATTGCAAATAAATATAATGTGAAAACAATGACTATGCTGCATGGAATGGGGGCGTATTGCAGTACAGATCATATACGTGCAAATACAGTGGTAAATTATTATCTTGTTTCAGGAAGGTACTATGATAGATATTTAAAGCCTAGTTGTCCCCATGTTGATGAGTTTTATGAAATTGGAATTCATGAAATAGAAAAAACTAATGATAGTAAAAGTTGCTTACATTACTTAAAGAAGGATGGAAGAACTGTTGTTGGTGTATTAGCAAGTTTTTATTATTATTTCTCTTTCTTGCAATTAAGGGGAGATATATTTGATGTAAGCGATTTAAGAAGTGCTTTTTTATATAATTGGCAACCTTTTTTTGATTGGGCGAGTAAGCAGAAGAATGTTTTTTTTGTTTTTAAAGGAAAGGCTAATAGTGGGCAATATGAACATCCCTTTCTTAAGGAGGTAATGGCCAAGATGCCCCATGATATATACATTCAGAATGATAGTATCCCTATAGTAGATATACTTGACGTAAGTGATTGCATTATATGTTCTGGAGATTCTTCTATGATGTTTAACTCGTTAGCCTATGGTATCCCTGCTATTGCTTATGAATTCGTGGGTTATGTAGACTCCAAAAGATACAGTAAATACTTAGTTGCAGAAGAGCCTGATGAGTTTCTAATAAAGTTAGACTATCTCATGAGTCACGGGTTACCTGACGAAGTATATAAAGACTTTTGCCGTGACCATAATCTAAGTAATAGCGGGTTTAGTCTTAGTAGTCACAGAATCAAGAAATTGATAGATAAGTTCGTGGAATAGTAGATATTTTATTCTTGAAGAAAATAATTGAATATTACCTTGTCTGTGGTTCCGTATAGAAATGTCATCTTTGGTCTTTAAACATCTGTGCTGCAAAACAACAGCATTTTGTTCATTGGTGTAAAATTATTCGATAATAAACTCGTCTAACATTATACCATTGTTATTTAATTGCATCTCTATATATTTTAGATTGCCAGAGGAAAAATGTTCTTTCCATTCTCCTATTTTACCGCTTCGGATAAAACTGTTTTTCCTGCCCTCAGAAGAGTGTATAGGGTGGCCTAGTCTTTCTTCTTCTTTGGTAATATATTTCTTGCTTGAAAATTCAACTGCTCTGACAATTTTATCATTATGTATGTCAATTTGTAAAAAAGACAATACCGCTTCCATTGTTGTAATAGGCTCCCTCAAAAGAATTTCATAACATATTTTCAACACATTGTTCTTGTTGTTCAATCTGTTCCTTATTTTACTATATGCCCATATAAAATGATCTAAGCAATAATCAATGCTAGAAATGTCGTTTGGAGAATCAGCGTTTTCTATTCTATGATGTACATGTAATCTGTCTTTTTGGTAAAAATAATATGATACAATAAAATCTAAAGGATTTCTGTAAAGAAAAATGATTTTAGAATTTCTTATAAATTCAATATAAGGAAACTCGTGTGAATAGAGAAAATCATTATAGCCTGTTCTTTTTATAATTTCATTGGGTGTATTGAGTTTATAATGCTTATTACGCGCTACCTTATCCCATCTGTTAGGAAATATTTCATTGTGCATCTCTGAGTATCCAATAGGGATATTATCTTGAACATATAAGCAATGCAGGTAATTAGTAAATAAAAGTCTGAAATAATTTGTCCCGGATTTCGGAATAGTAATCAATATAATATAATTATTGTCTACTAGAGTATTGCGAAATAGTTTATATGTAGGATAGTGAGTAATATACCTTAACAATTTATTATCTTTTATCTTCATTTCTTATGGTATTCTTTAATTTCAGAGCTAAATCCCCGGCGGTGACTGAGAAAACTGTAAAAGCGATGGTTTGTATTTATAAAATAACATCCTGTGGTATATTGCATTTTGGAATGCGTGAAAATATGCAACAAAACATAAGCAGGTAATACATGTATCAAGTTTATCACATACCGTAAAGGACTGCAAGTATTAGATTGTTTAGGATTTCCTAATTCATGAAACCCTGTTTTCCATTTAACTAAGTGTTAGCGTCTAAATTAAGAAAAATAAAAAAAGAAATTATATGTCAACAACAATTGAAATAAAATGCACGGAATGTGGATATAGAATGGAATATGCAGAGGGCTCCGTGGCCTTACAATGCTTTGGGTGCAAACACGAATATGAGAATGACCATAGCGTGTTGCTATTATCTGAAAATACTACGTCATGGAATCTAATTCCAGCAGACATAATGGAAAAAATAAATTCTATCGCTGATGAAGATACCTGGCAAAATGCCATAAACAAGCTATGTCCTCCACGATTCTTTCCTATTATTAATGAGGAGGGAAGGGCTGATTGGAAGTTTTTACTTAATATTGATTCGGGATCGCGTGTATTAGATTTTGGGAAATTATCGACAGCTGGCGGTCTCCGCACCTGTGGGAAAAGGTAGATGATCAATGGAAGCTGAGATGCCAGGTATCTTAACAGGTTCTTCTAAAAGCTAATAAAACACTGACTCTACATGAATTATGATGAGTGGATAAATAGAGAACGGAAAATAAGGATCAGTATCCTTTTGGATTCACCTTTAATTAAAAAAACGGATACATATCGTATATGTGAGAAGTGAATAGCTAAAACAATATTACTGAGAAACATATTCCATCTTAAATTATAATCTTGAAGCATTTAGCAGTTGTAATTCCATTAAGCGGCTCTCTATTAACACAAACCCTGAAATGTAGGGACATGTTGTCTGAAAAATATAATCTCAAGTATCTTTCTTCTCATTCAGCTTGTCCGCATATTACAATATCTTCAGGTAAATGTGTTAGCAGAGAAAGGTTTAAGAAGGCAGTATATTCCTGCCTTCCACACTGTAGACCAATTACAATTAAATCAAATGGTATAGGGATATTTGTCAAAGAAGCTCCAGTCATTTATATTAGATGGTTTTTGTCAAAAGAGTTAAATGAACTTTGCTTGCTCATCCAGAAAAGGCTTAGAAATGTATGGTCAGAAACGGACAAGTCTTCTTCGAGAGAAGTTTGGATGCCTAAATCAACATTGGCTCTTAAGGATACTTGTTATGATCAGTTGCCATTAGTTTTGGGTGACTTGAATGTATATAATTTTAAGCAAGGAATGGTTGTAGACAAACTTACTCTCATAGAGATGGAAAGCAAAGAGATAGTTATTGAGGAGATAAGCTTTAATTGATTTAGAATGGAGAGTCATAATAGTTTATCAGAACAAATGAAATCCAAAGTTACAATGGAGCAAAACAGGATTTGAATTTGTCAAATAATACGGAACATAAAATTGCAATTATTGATTACGGCATGGGGAATCTGTTTAGCGTGAAGAGTTCTCTAGGCTTTATTGGTGCAGAATATTTATCTTATATTGGCTAATCTAATTATGACGAGAGAGAAAATGTTTTTGGCAACAACAGCAATTGAAGAGTTTTGGGATAAAACATCTAAGATTATGTTTCTTGGGCCATGGTGCATTCCTGAAAAGAATTTTATTGAAAGTGATGACTATGTAAAAAATAAATTAGTTCCCTCTCCCTGGTATCCTCTTGCTAAACGAGATGATGCCTATAATTATTGTCATTCCTTATATGAAAGGACAATTAGTAAGCTTTCTATTAGATTAAACAAGCTTCATGGAGTTTCTTATCCTGATAAATATTGGCAGATTTTTATAGGGCCTTGGCTCTTCAACTATATTATGACTTTATTTGATAGGTATAAGAGACTGGAGATTGCTCTCGATACTTTTCCCTCACTTTACACTTATGTAATGCCAAGAAAGAAATGTTCTCTTGTTTCATACAGTATTGTTGATTTCATGTTTGGGGTGGGTGGGAAAGTTAGAAATGATCTATACAATTATTTATTGTTCAGCGTCATCGCTCACGAAATATGTCCTGAGAATATCATAGAGAAGGATTGTAAATATGAGCTAAAAGTAAATGTAGTGAGAAGAGGCTGGAAGAAGAGGTTGTTCAATGCATTGAAAGGTCCTATTGACAAAGGTTTTAGAGGTAATATATTACTGAATGAGATGTATCACATATCACTTAAAGAGTTGCTCATGTTGAAGGTAAGAATAGGGTTTAATAGGATAAATTTTATTGAAATGGCTGATTGTTCACCGCCGGACAATGTGTTGCTAAAAGATAAATATTCTAAAGATATGAGGACAACGTTAAAGATAAATTATACAGGCGAAGGATTTGAATCAATTCTCTTGAAGACTATACCCGAAGCAATACCTATTTGCTATATTGAAGATTATAGATACCAGAAAAACAAACTCAAGACTATGAGTAATCTGAAATTCATTGGTTCCCTGGTAGGGTGGTACTATAATGACATGTTCAAACTATATAGCGCTGAATCAAAATTGAAAGGTGCAAATCTTGCTGAAATCCAGCATGGAGGCGGATATGGTATGCAGCGCTTTGATTCATTGAATCCACATATTTGTGAAAAAGATATTTTTTATTCATGGGGATGGACTGATAAGAAAATGAACAATGTTAATACGCTACCCAGTCCTTACCTGTCGAGGTTGATGAATACGTATAAAGGTAGGCTTAATAAAATACTCTTCGTAGGAACAAGATTACCGAGATATATGTACAGAACAGAAACAACATTATATCCCGAAGATATAAGAGTATATTATCACAACAAAAGAAGGTTTTTGACGGCATTAAAAGAGACTCTTCAAAGCAGGGTTATGTATAGACCTGGTAGAGAGACGGGTTGGAAAGAAGTGGACTATATTACGGCCATTCATCCAACAATAGAAATTGTGAAAAAAAAGAAGGCTATACATTGGATGCAAAAAGCCAAGGTAGTTGTTGTGGATGATCCACACACTTGTTACCTTGAAAGTTTAACTATTAATGTCCCAAGTGTCTTTTATTGGAATCATGAAGTAAACCAGATGAATTCTGGGGCCGATCCATTTTTCCAGGTACTAAGGAACGCTGGAATACTTTATAAAGACCCAATTAGTGCTGCTGAAAAGGTTAACGAGATATTTGATGATCCCATGGAGTGGTGGCATAGTAATACTGTGCAGAGTGCCAGAAAAGAGTTCTGTGATAGATTTGCTTATACAAGAAAAGACTGGTTGGATGTATGGGTTAAGGAATTAAGGAAGTTTACATAAAAGATTACTTGGGAAGATAAGGAATAATATGAAAATCTTACAGCTTGCATGGACATTTTATAAAAAGTATCCTCTTCTTTTTGTTTGTAATATTTTAATGCTCACCTTTGTCTGTTTAGTCCAGGTTGCAAGTACTCTATTGATTGCTCCTGTTTTAGATATTTTTATTAATCCTGAGCTTAAAAACATTAGCTCAATAACACAACGATTATTTGATTTACTAAATATGCTTAATATTAGCGCAACAAAAATAAATATATTAATTATTTTTCTTCTGTCTAATACTTTACTTAGTGTTTCTATAATAGTTACAAACTGGTTAATTCTAAAAGCCCAGTATGCTATGGTAAAGTCCCTGGCCGTAGAGACATTTAATGCTTTTTTCAGTGCCAGATGGCACTTTTTTAATACACAGCGATATGGTTCAATTCTAAATACGTTAACTCGTGAGATAGATGGAGTCAGGAATGCCTTTGTTTCAGTTGGTAGTATGTTTTCAGAGTTTATACGGGCAATATTTTTTATAGCCGTACCTTTTTATATTTCATGGAAGATCACTTTAATTGCAGTTGTATTGGGATGCTTTTTTGTTTTGCCTTTTATGCTTTTTAATAGAGCAAGTTACAGATTGGGTAAAGGAAGCACTGTGTCATCTAATAAGGTTATGGAGCTAATACATGAGAGCCTGGGGGCAGTAAAAGTGATTCTGGGATATGGAAATCATACAAAATATATAAGAAGGTTTAATGAGGTTTTTAGTGAGCGTTGTAATTTTGAAGTAAAGTCCAATGTTTTACAAAAGGCACTACCAAAGATATTTGAGCCTTTTGGATGGTTGGCTATTATAATCACAATGTATATATCCTCTGAGTATTCTAAACTCACTATAGCAGAGATGGGCATTATAGGCTATGCTTTTTTAAGACTTCTTCCGATGATAGGAGGATTCACTTCAATTAAACATTCCATCGTGAACTTTTATCCCAGTTATGAACAGGTCGTTTATATGAACAGGCTGGCATGTGAAAATATTCAAAAAACAGGTGGTATTATTTTTAACAGGATAGATGATGGCTTTGAATACAAAGGTGTAAGTTTTTCTTATCCGAGTCATAATCCTGTATTGAATGATATTAATATAACAATTAAAAAGGGTGAGATGACAGCAATCGTTGGTGATTCAGGATCGGGGAAATCAACTCTAATTGATTTGCTCATTGGGTTTTATGAACCTGATAAAGGGGAAATATTAGCAGATAAGAAGCCTTTACAGGAATTCGATATTTATTCTTTTAGACGACATATTGGTTATGTCCCGCAGGACACTGTTTTGTTCAATGATACAGTAAGAAATAATCTCTTGTGGAGTAATGAAAAAGCATCTGGAAAGGAGATTGTAGAGGCTTGTAAATTGGCAAATGCAGATGAGTTTATTATGAATTTATCTGATGGGTATGATACTGTTGTTGGGGAGAGAGGAGTAAAACTTTCTGGCGGAGAGCGTCAGCGTATTGCACTTGCAAGGGCATTATTGAGAAAGCCGGAGCTGTTAATCCTCGATGAAGCCACAAGCGCCCTTGACAGCCGCTCTGAGTTGCTTATCAAGAGTGCGATTGAAAATATTGCCCATAAAACTACCTTAGTAGTAATAGCACACAGGTTATCAACTATAATAAATGCTGATACTATTTATGTCCTTCAGGGTGGTCGAATAGTAGAGCAAGGGAATTACGATAGTTTAATAAAATTTAATAGTGCTTTTCGGCAGGCGGCCGAAATCCAACGCCTTTGAATATATAGCTATTCAAAGACATCTTTTGTAGATACAAAATGGTTTATAAAGTAGTTTGTGATTACATTTCAATATACGGATTTTTTGTAAACACAAAAAAGTTTAAAAAAGCAAATGAGATTATATTGTACAAAGATGAGGCATCATTATTAGATAAACTTTGGATAGCTTTTTTTAGGTACTTAAATTTAATTTTTTTAAGAAAGCAAATTACCATTAAAATAATAAAAACACACATGTATTTCAGCCTGAATCATGAAGTTGTAGAAATTATAGAGAAGAATGCCGAGAAGATAAATGTAGGTTTAATTTCCGGGATAAATAGATTTCTTAATGGGGCAGAGAAGGATGTTGTTAAATATGTTAAACGTAACTTGATTGAGGTTTTGCAAAAAAAGCTTTATATAAGGAAGCAGATTGAAAAAGACAATCAACATAATAACTATTTCATAATAACAGACAAGAATCATTTCAATATCTATAATGGACTGTGTGATGTATTTGAAGATGATTTCATATTAAGGAATCGATTGTTTATATATATCATTAATTTGCTTTTCACTATATTGATATTTTTTAAAATACTTTTACAGTTTAAATTGAGATTTAAGATTAACGAAAAGTTTTATACGGACTTATTAGTACAGGCACAGCAATTTGGACATGACGGTAATATCAAGAAAGAATTTCTCTCAGAGGACTATGTTTTTGATAAGAAAAGAGTTTCTTTGTTGATCACAAATATGTGGAGACCTGCTTCATCTAATGAGGCAAAAAAATATAAGAGAGAATTTAATGAAAGAGGAATTAGGTATATTGATGTAAGGGATTTTTACATTGATTTTCAAGGATTATTTATACTTATAGGAGGTTTAGTAAAGTCCGTAATTGCTATTAATATAGTATTTAGATCCTGGAATGACGCATATACGTATTTCCTGGCACTTTACCAATTCTTGCTTGAGACTATTTATCTGCGGAATTATTCATGTAAAGCAATACTTTGCTTTGATGATTATCTGGCGTTGCATATAGTGAGAACTCTGATTTATAGGCGTTATAGTATAAAAACTTTTGGTATTCAGCACTCGTTAGGAAATGGTATGTACGGCACTCCCTCTGTGGCGTATATGTGTTTTGATAAATATCTTATTTGGGGGAATCTTTTTAAGGAGTTGTTTGCACCGTTTTGGGACGATGTTGATACTGTCAAGTTCAGCTATAATAGAATGGATAAGTTTTTACAAAAACGGCAAAAAAAGGACATTGATTATACCTCTCTTTATTCAATAATTCCAAAAAGCATAAAAAAAAATATACTAATTACACCCCCGGAATTTTCCGCAGTGTTAAATCCACAAATTTTACCGAATTCTAAAGGCTTAATAAACTTTCTTAAAAACCTTGACGGTTTACTTTTAAACAGTGGCAATTTCTTTATAAGGCCAAAAGAAAATAATAAAATAACCGAATTTCAACAACTAATTAATAATGATAGCGTTAAATTTATTTTAAATGATAATTGCACGACTACAGAACTGCTTTCAATTGCGGACCTAGTTCTAGCCCCAGCCGGTTCAGGAGTTATGTGTGAGTGTGCACTATTGCGGGTTAAGGTTATTTGTTATGATTTTATAGGTTGTGTTAAAGAATTCTGGTTGCAATTTGGTGATGATATATATTGTGACAGCGCTGAAGGCTTATACTGTAAAATAAAAGCGATTGTTAATGATGAACCGCTTAATGTTAATTGGGACCATGTGTGGGATGAAATGGTTTATCCTAATGAGGGAAATACAAATAAAATCATTCAAAATCTGTTGGATGGGACAAATAAATTAAATGTTTAAAAAGAGATTGTTGACAGAGACATTAATATCTCAATATATGTTGAAAAACAACATTAACAATGTGAAGGTTGAAGGATGAATAATCTATAATGTGGTGCATCAGTAAATATATTTCAAAACATGAATAGCCAAATTGATTTAGAGGGAATCCAGCCCCAAAAAAATACTGAAGAATGCCATCGTATTTTATATCAGGAATTTCATGATAAATTTATAGATTCAAGAACAGGGTATGTAAAGGACCACTTCCTTTATGAAAGATTATGTCCGATTTGCCATGACGGAGAATATAAAAGACTGTTTGTTAAATGTGGGCTGAACTATGTGCAATGTAAAAAATGCGATTTTGTGCTAATAAGCCCATACATCAAGCATGAAGAAAAAGAGAAATATTACCAAAATTCTGTTGCGTTTAATAATTTCTTCATGAATATAGTTATAAAAACAAGAGGCGAAAGACTAAAATTAATCTGGCCGGACAGGATCAAGTTTGTAAAGGATTTTGTTTCGGATGGCAAAGTGCTGGATGTTGGTTGTGGGACAGGTGAATTCCTAGAAACATTGTCAAATTATGGATTTACGGATATTTGTGGAATTGAACCAAATAAGATGGCTGCTGATTATGCCGAAAAAGCATTTCCTAGAAAAGTAAATAACAGTACCTTCGAAAAAGCATATATTAATAACAACGAATTTAATGTTATATCCTTTTGGGAAGTATTTAGCCACTTTAACCACCCCGATAAAGTCTTGCAAAAGGTGCATAGCCTATTATCTCCTAATGGGTTTGTTTTTGCCAGCATGCCAAACTATAGTGGCTTTGAATACCAGATTTTAGGGAGAAATTATGATGATGTCTATTTTAACACGGCAAATTATTTCAGTATCAAGACAATAAGAATACTTTTTGAGAACAATGGTTTTAAAATATTAAAGATTATGACGCCGGGAAAATTAGATGTTCAACGCGTCAGGAGAGTCTTTTTGCAAAATCCGGATAAAATCGAAATATGTTCATTTTTAAAGGAAATCATTTTGGACGAAACCGAATCAGGTCAAATTAAAAGAGGAGATTTGCAAGAATATTTAAGAAAACATGGTTTAAGTGGAAGCATGCTGTTGGTTGCGATAAAATGCGCTGACTAAAAGATAAGAAATGAAAACAATAAAGCACTACAATTACAAGGAGATTATTCTAAACGAGGAGTTTGATTTATATGAAAAAAGAGAATATCTTGAATATCGGAAAAACTGGAATGAATATCCAAAACAAAGATTTGTTTCAGACTATCCAATAAACCTGGATATTAATGTCACTAACAGATGTAATCTCAAATGTATTATGTGCTGCCGGACTAAGTTTGCGGAAAGAGGTGAGGAGAAAAGACCGGAAGATATTGACCTCAAACTTTACAAGAAAATTATTGATGAAAGTGCTAAAGAAGGGGTGTTTGCTGTCCATTTAACAGGAGATGGAGAACCTCTTTTACATAAAAATATTATTGAAATTATTGAGTATGCCGGAAGGAAAAACATATTGGATATTTTCATGAACACAAATGCAACGTTATTGGATGAAGATATGTCCAGGGCTATACTTGATGCGGGACTTACAAGACTTATTATATCATTTGATTCACCTGAAAAAAGTATCTATGAAACGATAAGAGTTGGAGCTGAATATGAAAAGGTGATAGAGAATGTAAGAAGGTTCGCAAAAATGAAAAACGGCCTTAAGTACCCCATAATTAGGGTACAGATGGTGAAGATGAGTCTTAATAAACAAGAGGTTGATGAATATATTAAGCTGTTTAGTCCTCTTGTTGATGTGATTGGTTTTACCGAATACATTAACTACTTTAACCTTGATGATGGTAGTAAGGAGATAAATGAAAAGAAATACCATGATGGCTTTGTTTGTTATGATCTTTGGAGACGGATGACGGTTGATGTGGACGGTGGCGTATACGCGTGTGTTCCAATGCCGGAAGCCCTATATTTAGGCGATGTACATAAGCAGACAATTAAAGATTTGTGGCATAGCCAAAGAATGAATGAAATGAGACGTCTTTATAATGAAAACAATCTAAGTTGTTTGAAAGAAATTTGTACTTGTGGTATTCAATGGAAATAGTACCTTTCTCAAAAGAATATGCTATAAAGTGGGATGATTTTGTGATGCAAAATGATGGCGCCTGGTTCTGGCATACTACGGATTGGCTGCTATATTGTCTAAATTCGCAATTTGGCGTAACAACTGTGAACAAATCTTTCTGTCTTAGAGAGAACAAAAAGATTGTTGCCATCGTTCCATTGATCGTAGAGAAAAAAGTAGTAAAGGGCAAAGAATTTGTGGAAATATTTTATGGCGGTTGGCCAACTCCGGTTCCGGTAATAGAGATATCTATGAACCAGAAGAAAAAGGATAGAATTTATAAATATGTTTTCGATAGTATAGATAACATTGCAAATGAAAACAACGCTCAACGTTCTGTTTTTAGGATTTATGATGCATACTCCAGTTATAAAAAGGGAAATATCGTGTACAATTTTACTATGAGACATGGTTTCATTGATGTCTCTCTCAATACACAAGTCATTGATATTAGCCTCAAGAAAGAAAGTCTTTTGCAATCTTTTTCAGAGAGTTCTATAAGAAATATAAATAAAGCCGAGGACTTGCTTGCTGTAGAGTTTTATGATTCTAAGAATATCTCACGTAGTAAATATGATATGTTTAAAACTTTTTATTTTCGGATTGCCGGTAAAATTACCAGGCCGAACGAGTGTCTTGAGGTCCTGTATAGACTGATTTTGAAAGGGGTAGTTTTTTTAGCATTCGCTTTGTATAACAATTCCCTAGTAGGAGTACAAATGGTTATTCATTACAAGAGTGGGGCTTACTATTTGTTCTCTGCCGTTGAAAAAGAATTTAATTATTGTTCCATCGGCTATTTTTTACAATGGAATGTTATGAAGTATTTAAGAGATAAGCATATTGATTATTATGAAATAGGGATACAACAATACGGTAATACACTTTATGATTTTCCTGATGAAAAAAGTATTAGTATAAGCGAATTTAAAAGAAGATTTGGAGGCTTAACGGTACCTTTATTTATTGGTGAAAAATATTATTCAAAGAGTTATTTTAGAAAAGTTTGGCAAAGAAGAATAGATAATTATATTGAACAATTTGATAATTAACCATGCCTGGCTTATATGATGAATTGAAAGTGTAAACCTTGATTCAGGATATGCTCAATACTGCCGGTTTGCAATAAGGGACTTGCGCAAAACAATCATAGTTAAGTTATAAATGAAAATAAGCATCATCATACCTGCGTATAATAGTGAAAAATATATTCAAAGGTCCATCCGAAGCGCTATCGATCAAAACTTCGATAAAAATCATTATGAAATTATTGTAATTGATGATGCTTCTGCAGACAGCACCTTAAAGGTAATTCAGCCCTTCCAGGATTCTATTAGAATTATGAAGCACAAGAATAATATGGGATTAGCTGCAGCCCGAAACACAGGAATAAAATCTGCAAAAGGTCGTTATATTGTTAATTTAGATGCTGATGATTACATTCATCAGGATTTATTACATATAGAATCCATCTTTCTTAATCTTAATAATAATTTTGATGCCGTGTGTTGTGATTACTATATAGTTGATGAACATGAAGGACATATAGAACGAAAAAATGTTATGGAATATCCGATTGCGTGCGGCATTATGTTTCGAATGGAACAATTGATTGATGTTGGGCTCTATGATGAGCAATTCATGGCAAGAGAGGAAGAAGACTTGAGGTTAAGGTTTATTGGAAAATACCAAATACACCATATTCCATTGCCCCTTTACCGGTATAGAAAGCATGATAACAATCTGACAAAGGATAAAGTTTTGATGAAGAAATACAAGGAAAAGATTCGAAAAAGGCATTCTCCTGAAAAAGAATGAAAAACATTGCTTTTGTTGCAGCCCGCATGAGTTCAAACCGTCTGCCCGGAAAAGTCCTTAAACCTTTAGTTGGCAAACCTGCTTTAGAACATGTTTTGGCAAATTTACAAAATTGTTCTAACCTGACTGGCTCTATAGTAGTTATGCCTGTTCTGTCTATGGATGACCTCATTGAAAAACTAGCTGAAGCTTTGGGTATCAAGGCCGTATGTGGATCAGTTCATGATGTCTTAGATCGGTTTCGACTGGTGGCAATACTTACAGAACCAGATAGGGTCATAAGGGTTACCGGTGATGAGCCGTTGATTGATCCTGAGGTAGTGATTATATAGTTGAAAAGCACGCAAGCGGTTCCTGCGAATATACTACAAATCAGATTGAAAGAACACATCCACGAGGACTTGATGTAGAGGTTATAGAATTATCTGCTCTGGAGAAATGCTGGCATTTAACGGCTGATAGAGACGACCATGAGCATGCTACAACTTATATACTAGACCACCAGGAATTGTTTAAGATTTAAAATATAAAAGCAAAACCAGAGCATACTCGGCCTGAATGGTGATTGTGCCTGGATACAGAAGAAGACTATAAAGTTATATCAGCGATTTATGATAATTTATACAATGAGAAGGCAATATCATTGACGGAAGTCATTAAATTTCGTGAAAACAATCCCGAAATTATTGTACTGAATATTATGGTTGAACAATCCAGGGTGAAGGGGCGTGTCTACTAAGCAATTTGAATTAGGTTGGCTGTTATAAATCGAAAATGAATATAATAGATAGAATTAAGCAGAGTTCAAACCCTTTTTTAATAGCCGAAATAGGCGTTAATTATTATGACATAGCAAAACGTTTCCAAATCGATCTGATGTCTGCGGCCAAACTGATGATTGACGAAGCAAAAAAATCAGGTTGTGATGCCGTCAAATTTCAATCTTATAAAGCAGAAAAACTAGTTGTTAGAAATTCGCCTGCTTATTGGGACATTTCCAAGGAGTGCACGCCTTCTCAATATGAACTTTTTAAAAAGTTTGATAGGTTTGGTTATGCTGAATATGAGGAGTTGTACAAATATTGTAGCAAAAATGAAATACAATTCGCCGCTACGCCTTTTGATTATGACGCTGTTGATTATTTAGAACCATGGATTGATTTTTATAAAATATCATCTTCGGATTTGAGTAATATACCTTTTGTAAAATATATTGCCGGGAAAAAGAAACCTGTTTTTCTGTCTACAGGAGCTTCGACTATAGATGAAATTGAAATGGCTGTTAATGTTATTCGCGAAGAAGTTTCGAATGAGATATGTTTAATGCACTGTGTCCTGGATTATCCTACTCGAAATAAAGACGCAAATTTAAATATTTTAAAGACATTAAAAACCAGGTTCCCGTACTGTCTATTAGGATATTCAGATCATACAATGCCTGATGAACGTATGCTTATCCTTACTGTTGCATGTCTTTATGGTGCTAGAGTTATAGAAAAACATTTTACGTTGGATAAAAAGTTGCCGGGAAATGACCATTACCACGCGGCTGGTCCTGAAGATTTTGTTAAATTTAGAAAAAACATAGAACTTATTCAAGAAGTTAACGGGAATGCTATTAAAAAAGTTTTAGATTGTGAAAAAAAATCAAGAAAATATGCTCGACGTAGCCTGGTATCGAAATATAAAATAAATAAAGGGTCAATTGTCAAGGCCGAGCATTTAACTTGTAAACGTCCGGGGACCGGTGTTTCACCTTATGATTATGAAAAACTGGTTAATTCTAAAAGTTTAGTTGATATTGAAAAAGACACTATTCTTGAATGGGAAATGTTTGAAAAGGCATAGGGACGAAAGGGTAAGAAAAACATAAAAGAGATATGGGACGTGGGCCAACCAGAGATTATTATAAAATAATGAATGATGATTTTGTTGAGGGGAGTTTAACATGCCTGAAACCTGAAATAATAAAGGAAAAGATTTCGGAGGAATTCCCATTAGTTTTAAATGTTGAACCAACAAATGCTTGTAATGCTAAATGCTATTATTGTACTCATGAAGGAGTGATTAAAAATCAAGGCATAAATTATCTTCATGTTAAAGATTTTCGAAGAGTAATAGATCAGATACCTCCAAACAAGCTAATAATGTTAAATCTACATAAAGATGGAGAACCTCTGCTGCATGAAGACCTTCCCTTGATGGTAGAATATGCTAAGGAAAAAGATGCCGCAGAGACTATCCATCTTAATACAAACGGAATATTGATTAATACAAAGACTGGCCGTGGTATTATTGAAAGAGGAATAGATGATATTACTATAAGTGTAGACGCGGCGTTTGAGAAGACGTACCAACGTTTAAAAGGAATAAAAGGTATTGCTGTTTTAGAGAAGAATATTAAGGAGATTATTAATTACAGAGACATGATTAAAAGCCAAACTAGGATAAGGGTGAAAATAATGGAATTCAATGATGTTGGAAAGGAAGAAATTGAGTGTTTTTCTGAAAAATGGGATGATGTGGCTGATGAAGTGCAGGTAACCGGCATTCACAACTGGAATGGAGCGATAAAGAACTTAAACATTACGGATGAAAAAACATCCAATAGATATCCTTGTGCTTTGTTATGGTATATGATGGCTATAAATAGCAATGGAGATGTTAGTGTTTGTTGTGTTGATTGGGATTATTCGGGTGTTATTGGGAATATAGGCAAACAAAACCTTAGAGATATTTGGAATGGAGAACGTGTTAAAAAGATTAGGAAGGCTCATCTTGAGGGGGATTGGGGTTATGTTCCTAACTGCAAAGAGTGTGTATTGTGGGTAAGCGCTGGAAATGTTTGGGGTTTTTTAAAATCAAGAAAAGAATTCATATGATTAGTCCTGAATTCAAGTAGTGATTGCAACTCTAATAAATTTAACGCGGCAAAAAAGTCTTAAAAAATTAAGGCTAAATTATAGGCTTTTAAGGTAATATCTGTGAAAGAGAAGCCGTTATAGAAGAGAATATGCAATGATTAATAGATGCCCTATATGTGATAAAATATCTGATGAATTTGTAACAGAAAGAATTAATAATGAGAATAAGGGTGAATTAAAGATAAATGTGTGGCGGTGTCGAGATTGTATGTTAGATTTTCTCGAAACGTGGGATGATAAAGACTATATAAACTCCCTTTATAAAGGGGATAAATATATATTTTCTTCAAATGTAGTTGAGACAACAAATATTCCACTTAAATACGACGAATATAAAGAGAGACTTAAACAAATAGAGCCATATCTTGAAAAAGAGGCCTCTTTGTTGGAGGTGGGTTGTGGGAGTGGGGAATTCTTAAACCTGGTTCGTGATAAAGTTGAAACTGCCGAAGGTGTTGAAATTACTCCGTCTCAAGTACAAAAAGTTCGTTCTGATGGATTTAGATGCTACGATGTTATGATTACAGAGATGAATCCACCGAAACAATATGATGTAATTTGCATGTTTGCGCTTTTAGAGCATGTCCCTAATGTTAAAGAATTTCTTGAGTATTTAAAAAGATATTTAAAAGACAGTGGCCTTGTCTTTATTGAGGTGCCGAACCTGAATTGTCCTCTGTTGAGCTGTTACGACATACCCGCGTACAGGAAGATGCAGTACCGTTCAGTTCACCAATATTATTTTACTCCTACAGCAATTGGAAAGCTTCTTAAAAACGCTGGTTTTGACTATGAGATAACAACCTGTCAGCAAGCATCAATAACCAACCACTTCCATTGGATGCATCAACGAAATCCACAACCAACGAAAAATCATATGTCATCTGTTGTTTTGCCATTAACATATTATAATGGTGGGTATTTAGATGGATCTGTTATGAAAGAGATATTAGAAGAAGTTGACGATCTTTATCGTGAGAAGATTGTTGAGCGAGATATGGGGAATTTAATTTCGGCTCGTGCCTGGATCAAGAGTGATTAAGTAGTATATTATGACAAACAAACTTGCCTTGTTTGATGGAAACTGCACGAGCAGGGTTGCCGACATCATTATCAATTCACAGAAGAATATTATTTAGGTGATGAATATTTATAAGGGAAAGAATAAAATTGTTGCTTCCATAGAAGCAAGAATGGATTCTTCAAGGTTGCCCGGAAAAGTTTTACATGAAGTATGCGATATTCCTGCATTGGCCCATATGATCCGACGGTTGAAAAGGTCTTCTTTTATAGATGAGATTATAATTGCCACTACCGTTAAGCCAAATGATATTAAAATATGCGAATTGGCTCAAAAAGAGGGGGTAAAATATTACCAGGGTAGTGAAGTTGATGTGCTGGCAAGGGTTGTTGAAACACATCAAAAATGTGAAACGGATATAATTGTAGAGTT
>Ga0187827_10003979_pt1 | contig 18560 bp, 17 predicted proteins | sample ETNtaG_39_FD_167969 | JGI IMG/M metagenome (GOLD analysis project Ga0187827, IMG submission 167969) | Marine microbial and viral communities from oxygen minimum zone, Eastern Pacific Ocean - ETNP2014_SV_150_PacBio MetaG (Illumina Assembly) | ecosystem: Environmental > Aquatic > Marine > Hypoxic... | reverse complement strand
GAATCGGTGATGATGAGATGGGCGCGGTTCATCAGGAACACGAACGGCAGATAGTCCAAGGGTTCGATCAGGTGAATGCCCGCATGACCGCCGAGCAACCGGTGCACCGGGGCCTTGACGTTGGGGTTCAGGTGGACCGGGTAGACGATCTGAACGTCATCGCGCGCGCCAAGACGGGCCAAGGCGGCGCAGATGCGCTCAAACCCGGATCCAAAACTCTCACGCCGGTGACCGGTGACCAAGATAAGGAGCAGACCCTCATCGAGGAACGGAAAACGGGCCGCTTGGGCGGCGCGCAGAACGTCGTCACCCCCGAGAAGCCCGGCGACGTGCAAGAGCGCGTCGATCACGGTGTTTCCGGTGACTTTGATGTGGTCCTCCCCGATACCCTCACCACTGAGATTGCGGGCCGCGCCTTCGGTTGGCGCGAAGTGAAGGTCGGCCAGTCCGTCGGCCAACTTGCGGTTCATCTCTTCGGGCCACGGCGCACCCATATCGCCCGTGCGCAGGCCCGCCTCGACATGAGCCACCGGAATCTTGCGGTAAAAAGCGGCCAACGAGGCGGCCAGAGTCGTCGTCGTGTCGCCGTGCACCAGCACACGATCGGGCTTGAAATCGTCGAGGACCCCGCCTAGTCCGACGAGCACGGCCTGGGTGATGTGGGTGAGGTCCTGGTCGGCCCGCATGATGTCCAAGTCATAGTCCGCCGAGATGGCGAACAGGGATAGGACCTGGTCGAGCATATCGCGGTGCTGGGCGGTGACACAGACTCGGGACTCAATTGTGGTCGCGGCCGCCAACGCCCTGACCACCGGCGCCATCTTGATGGCCTCGGGTCGGGTTCCGAATACGCTGAGGATCCTCATGTGAACCGATACGCCTTATTGTTTCAGGCGCCTGAAGGCATATCGCGGCGCCGCCCTTTGCGCAAGAACGGCTTGCCCACCGAGAACCGACCGCCAAGTGCGTCCTGGCCGGTTGTTCGGGCCTTCGCGGCCCGTTATTATTGCCTGACAGTACGCCGTGATACACCGCCAGGGCTTCTGTTAAATGTTCATTCGAATTCGTCTTGCACTTGTTTCCGTCCTGGCGGCGCTTGTCGTTGCCCTTGGCGCCCCACCGCGGGCAATGGCGGAGGCGGCCTTCGTCGGCATGCAGGTGCAGGGAATCACGCCCGTCGTCGCGGCGGCCCTTGGCCTGAAGGGTGTGGGCGGCATCTTGGTGCGCGATGTGGCTCTTGGCGGGCCGTCGGCCGAGGCGGGCTTTCTGCGCGGCGACCTTATCGTCCGCTTTGCCGGGCGCGAAATGGACACCTTCGAGACGCTGGTCGCCGTGGTAAAGGGCCTGAAGGCTGGTCAGAGTGTTAAGGCAACGGTCCGGAGAAACGGCGCCAAGGTCGGGCTGACTATGAAGACCGGCGTCTGGCACCCGTCGTGGCGAATCGCCAACGGCGCCTTCGCCAACCTTCCCTCCGTTGGCCTGACTCTCGCCGCGCTAACCAAAAAAAACCAGGGATGTCTTCTCTCTGCGCTGGGGATCGACCGGTGTCGTGATCACCTTGATCGATCCTGAAAAGTCCACCGACATGGACCTGCAACGCGGCGAACTCATCTTACAGGTCAATCAGGACACCGTTTGGTTGCCCGAACAGGTGCTTGCCAAGTATCGCGAGGCCAAGGAAAAGGGTCTAACGAAAATTCTGCTGTTGGTCGAGGGCACCAGCGGATACCGATTCTCCCTGCTGCCGGTCAGATAAAAACTTAGCAAATACCCGTCTTTTGGCATGCCTCGCGGGTATCGGCCACCGCGCCGTTAAGGGCCTTGGCGGTTATGGCGCCGGGGAACAGTCGGTTCCCAATGATGAAGGTCGGCGTGCCGTTGATATTCAATGAGTCGGCCAGTTGGAGGTTCTGTTTCAAAGCCACCTCAATCTCAGGATCGGTCAATTCCCGTCGCAACTCTTCGACGTCGTAACCGCTTTTGGCGGCCAGCTTCATGACCTTCGATTCGGGAAGGCTTCCGCGGCTACCCATGAGGGCGAGGTGGAAGGCGAGGTACTTGTCCTTGTCCAGTCTCCACGCGGCCAGCGCGGCGCGTGACGCGACCACGGACTCAGGCCCCAGAATGGGGAATTCCTTGAACACGTAACGGACGTTTGGATCGTCTTCCATCAAGGCCATGACGATCGGTAAGACCTGCTTGCAAAAACCGCAGCGGTAATCGAAGAACTCGACGATGGTCACGTCTCCGTCCGGGTTGCCGGCGATGGGCGAGGTGGGGTCGTTCACCAACTCGTTGCGCCGGGCCACCAGGTTGGCCTGGGCACGTTCCTTGGTCGCCTGTTCCTCCCTGGCCTGGAAGGTGCGTATGGCCTCGACTATGACCTCGGGGTGTTTGAGCAGGTATTCGCGCACAACCTTTTCCATCGCTTCCTTTTGCCCGGTGTCCAGGGCATCGGTGCCGGTAATGGGGGACGGCAACGAAAACGTGACGGCCACCACCGCAAGGGTGGCGACGAGGGATCGGAACCCCATGAGGCGTTCTCCGACAAAGCTCGATCAATCGTCCCATGATGGTCCACGTGGGTTTTCGCGACAAGGCCCGACAGCCTTCGCCGAGCCTGGGTCACGCGATTTTGATTGCGGCCCGCCGCGTGCCGCCAAGCCCGAATTCGGTGCCGAGAAGACGAAAAGAGAACCCGGTGATATACTGCCTGTCACTGTCCCGAAGCCGCCTGATAAACCCATGATCCGTTTCGCCGCAATTGTCTTCTCCGTTGCAATTCTCGCCGCCTGTTCGGACGCCCGCATTCTGGACGGCGACGCCAATATGGTCTGGGTCAAGGAGAACCTTATCCTGTCGGGCTCCCCCGACGAAGTGGCGGCCCGGCACTGCGCCCAATTCGGCAAAAAGGCGGTTGATGAGAGGACCCTTGATCTCGGCCGCGACGCACTGACACCGGCCCGGGTCTATGCCTGTCACTAAACACGGCGTTAAAATACGACCCTTTCCGATTCATCAAATGTCAACGACTCGGCGCTAACCTTCCTTGATCGTTACCAAGGAGGCTTCGATGCGCTATTCAGTTCGGTACTACGCGGCGTCCAGACAGTGGTTCGTCATCGATTCGTCTGTCGGCATAGAAATCGTCGGCATGTACGGTTCCAAGAACGCGGCCGTCAGGCACGCCAAGGAAAGCGAAGAAAAGTGGCTCAGGTACGGCCGCGTCGGTGAGACCGGTATGCGCCCGGCAGCCTAACCTTCCGGCGCCTGGGCAACCAACGACCCCTTGATACCCAGAAACAGGAGGGGACGGAATGCGCTACACCATTCTTTACGACACCGAAAAAGAAAAATGGGCGGTCATCGATACCGCCCTCGCCGACCAAAAGGTCGGCCTGCACCAGACGGCAGAAGCGGCCGTCTACCATGCCTTCGCCGAACAAGAACTGTGGCGGCGCTACGATCCCGCCACCGAACGGATGGCCCACCTGATGGCGTGAGGTTTTTGCCGGCCCAAAAGTAAGGTGGCGCCTGGTTTCGACCTCTTTCTTTCTCTCGCACATCGTCACGGCAGTTGCCGATCGGGTGCCCCGTGTCGGCCGAACGGGAACGTTTTGACAGGTCCCGGGGAAGTGTCTAACGTTTGCCGTCTGGCTAATGCCTGGCTTGACGGAATGACTTAATGAAGCTCGACCCCGTTCTCCTTGAGATCCTGAACAACAAGGTTTCGGCCGCCGCCGACGAGATGTACTTCGCCCTCAAGCGCGCCTCGCGCTCCATCTACGTCAAGGAAGCGGCCGACTTCGCCACCGCTATCTTGGATGTCGACGGCCTTTTGTTCGCCCATCCGCCTTCGGCCACCTTCAACTTCCTCATCGACACCAATTACATCGACACCATCCGCGCCGTACCCGACGTGGAACCCGGCGACGTCATCTTCACCAACGATCCCTACTTCTCCAACGGGCTGTCGACGCATCTTCCGGACCTGCACATGATCCGGCCCTATTTTCACCGTGGCCGGGTCGTCGCCTATGGCTGGTGCTTCGTCCATTGCACTGATATCGGCGGTGCCGTGCCGTCGTCGATCGCGCCGTCCTTGAGCGAGATATTTCAAGAAGGACTGCGCGTGCCGCCCATGAAGCTGGTCAAGAAAGGCGTACCGAACGAGGACCTTTTCAACCTTGTGATGGCCAACAACCGCACGCCGGACGTCAACATGGGCGACATCAAGGCCATGCTGGGCTCGCTGGAGACCGGCGCCCAAAGAGTCGCCGACATTATAGAAAGGCACGGTGTCGATGCCTTTCTCACCTGCCAGAAGGACCTGCAGGACTACACGGCGAGCAAGGCGCGCGATGTGTTTCGCCGCATCCCCGACGGGACCTATGAGTTCTGGGATTACATGGACGACGACATGGTCACCACCATCCCGCTCAGGATGCGGGTCAAGCTCGTGGTGCGCGACGGCCGGATCAACATCGACCTGACCGACACCGACCCGCAGGTGGCGGCGTCTTACAATGTGCCCACCATGGGCGGGCGCAACTACTGGATCACCTTTCGCTTGACCAGTTTTCTCACCACCTACGACCAGACAATGGCCAAGAATGCGGGGCTTTACCGCTCGATCACCGTCACCAACCCGCCGGGGACAGTGATGAACGCTGAGTTTCCCGACGCCGTTGGCAACCGGGCAGCGCCCGGCCGGCGTGTCGCCGATGCCATAAACGGAGCCGTTCTCAAGGCCCAGCCGGGGCTTTTGCCGGCGCCGTCGGGCGGCATCTCGACGCCCTTTGCCCTCGCCGAGTACGAGGCCGACGGCGCCAAGCGCACGGTCCAGGTGATCCAGCCCATGCGCGGCGGCATGGGGGCGCTGGAAGGGCAGGACGGCGTCGATGCCCGCGACAATTCCATGAACAACATGCAAAACCACCCCTTGGAGACCGTCGAGGCGGATTCGGGCGTCCTCATCCGCCGCTACGACTTGCGTCCCGATTCCGGCGGTCCCGGCAAATGGCGCGGTGGCGTCGGGCAAGTCATCACGGCCGAGATCCTGCGCGACGGCAGCACCGTCTTGGCACGCGGCATGGAAAGACTGCGCTTTCCGTCCTTCGGCGTCTTCGGCGGCAAGCCGGGCAAGACGGTGCGGGCCTTCCTGAACCGGGGTCGGGAGGGCGAGCGCGAGCTGAGCAAGATCGACCAGTTGCCGGTCAAGGCGGGGGACCAGGTGACCTTCCTCATGCCCGGCGGCGGTGGCTATGGCGACCCTTATCTGCGCGACCCGGCCAAGGTTCTGGGCGACGTGGACTTGGGCTTCGTCAGCAGCAAAGCGGCGGCCCGCGATTACGGCGTCGTCATCAAGCGCGGCGCCATTGACGAAGCGGCGACCAAGAAACGGCGCCAAGGCCGGGTGAAGGAGAACGTCGGCGCCGACTTTGACTTTGGTCCCGAGCGCGAGGCCTGGGAAGCGGTCTTTGACGACGCCACCATGCGTACGCTCAACCGGCACCTCTACGCCTTACCCAAATCGGTGCGCCAAAGCCTGCGCCGGCGCATCTTCGAGCATGCTCTTCCAGACCTGCCGGTGGCCGGCGGCGGGCGCACCTTGGCCAGCGTTATGGCGGATGCGGACGCCATCCGGGCGCGCCTTGCCAAGGCCATGAACGAAGCCTTCGGCGAGATGCCGGCAGCTAAATGAATCGGCGATAACTCAAAAACGCACCGGAGAGGCGAAATGAAACTCAACCCGATCATGCTGGAAATCATGGGCGCCAAGGTGGCGGCGGTCGCCGAGGAGATGTACTTCGCCCTGCAACGCGCGTCGCGCTCGGGCTACGTCAAGGAGGCGGCCGACTTCGCCACCGCCATCTTGGATACCAAGGGAGAGATATTCGCCTACCCGCCCTCGGCTACTTTCAACTTTCTCATTGATTGCAACTACGCTTCGACCATCCGCGCCATGCCCGACGTGGAGCCGGGCGACGTGATCGTCACCAACGATCCCTACCTCTCCGAGGCGATGTCGACCCATCTTCCCGACGTTCACCTGATCCGGCCTTACTTTCACAAGGGCCGGGTGGTGGCTTACGGCTGGTGCTTCGCGCACCTCTCCGACATCGGCGGCGCGGTGCCGTCGTCCATGTCGCCGGCCTTCACCGAGATCTTTCAAGAGGGACTGCGCATCCCGCCCATGAAGATCGTCAAGCGCGGCGTCTTCAACCCCGATTTCGTAAATATATTTACCGCCAATTGCCGCACGCCCGAAGTCAACATGGGCGACCTTCGGGCCATGGTCGGCTCGATGGAGATCGGCGCCCAGCGGGTTGCCGACGTGATCGATCAGCACGGCGTCGATACCTTTCTTACCTGCCAGAGCGACCTTCAGGACTATACGGCGGCCAAGGCGCGCGAGGTGCTTCGGCGCCTGCCCGACGGCGAGTACGATTTCTGGGACTACATGGACGACGATATGATCTCGCGGGTGCCGGTGCGGGTGCGCGTGAAGATGACGGTCAAGGACGGCCAGGTTAACCTCGACCTCACCGATTCCGACCCCCATACCAAGACCGCCTACAACGTTCCCACCAACGGCCAGCGCAACTATTGGATCAGCTTCCGGCTGACCAGCTTCCTCACCACCTATGACCAGACCATGTACAAGAACGCCGGGCTCTATCGCACCATCACGGTCAACAATCCGAAAGGTACCGTCTTTCACGCCGAGTTCCCCGACGCCGTTTGCATCCGGGCCAGCGCGCCGTGGCGGCTATCGGACGCGGTCGCGGGAACCATTCTCAAGGCGGCGCCCGAGTTGATGTGCGCGGTGACGGGCGGCACCATGATGCCTTTTGCCCTTGCCGAGTACACCGCCGACGGCGGGCGCATCGTTAACGTCATCCAGCCCTTGCGCGTCGGCATGGGCGCCTTTCGCGGCCGCGACGGTGTCGACGGGCGCGACAATTCCATGAACAACATGCGCAACCACCCCCTGGAAATGGTCGAGCACGATTCAGGTGTGGTGATCCGCGATTATGACCTGCGTCCAGACTCCGGCGGACCGGGCCAATGGCGCGGTGGGGTTGGCCAGCAATTGACTTTGGAAATTCTGCGCGACGGCGGCGTCATCGTCGCCCGCGGCATGGAGCGCATGCGCTTCCCGCCGTGGGGCGTCGACGGCGGACAGCCGGGCGTGGTGCTCAAAGTAGTGGTGAACCAGGGCCGAGAGGACGAGCGCGAGGTGGGCAAGATCCACGAACTCCACGTCAACGCCGGCGACACCCTTACCGTCCTGATGCCGGGTGGCGGCGGTTTCGGCGATGCTTACCTGCGCGACCCCGAAAGCGTGCTCAAAGACGTGATCTTGGGCTTCGTCACCCGCACCGGCGCCAAGCGTGATTATGGCGTCGTCGTCAAAGGCGGCGCCGTTGACGTGGCTGCCACCAAGACCCTGCGTCAGAGCCGCAAGCGCGACAACGTCGGTGCCGATTTTGGCTTCGGGGGTGAGCGCCTGGCCTGGGAAGCGGTGTTTGACGATGCCACCATGACCGAGATCAACCAAGGCCTTTTGGGTCTGCCCAAGTCGGTCCGCCACGACCGCCGCCGTCGCCTGTTTGAAGACGCTGTACCGGGGCTCTCGGTCGGCAATAAGCCCTTGGCGAAGTTGCTGGCCGATCCTGACGCCGTGCGCGTCCGTTTGCGCCGGGCCATGACCGACGCCTTCGCCGAATAAAAAAACGGGCGGCCCCGCGAGGAGCCGCCCGCCTATGGCGTATCTTTGCGCCTTATTTAGCCATGGTGACGTGCCGGGCGTGGGTCACTTCCATGAGCCGCGGCAGGTAGGTGAGTTCCTTGCGCATGGCCCAGATATTGACCTGGTAATGCAGGGGTATGATGGCCTGGTCCTGCATGTACATGGCGCCCACGTCCTGGACCAGCTTCTCGCGCTTGGTGTCGTCCAGGGTCTCGATGGCCTGACGCAAGATAGCGTCGATGCGGCCGTTGGAGTAGTGGCCGTTGTTGGCGTGGCCAAGGGCCTTCGCCTTGTCGTTGGTGTGGACCAGCATCCAGTGCTGGGACATGGTCTCGCCGGTCGCCGTGCCAAAGCCCATCATGGACATGCTGAAGCCCGGCGTCTTGTTCGCGCCGCCGTTGCGCGCCTTGGCGAAGTAGACGGCCTTCGGCATGGTGACCAGCTCGGTCTTGATGCCGGCGCGGGTCAGCATGGCGGCGATCGCCTCACAGATCTTGGCGTCGTTGATGTAGCGGTCGTTGGGACAGTGAATTGTCATGCGGAAGCCATCGCCCAGACCGACGCTGGCGAGCAGCTTCTTGGCGCCGGCGAGATCGAAGGGCTCGGGCTTGAGGTCCGGGTTGAAGCCGAACATGCCGATGGTGGCGATCTGCGCCGCCGCCACCGCGTTGCCTTCCATCACCCGATCGACGATGCCCTTGCGGTTGATGGCCTTGGAGATGGCCTTGCGGACCTCCCACTTCCTCAGCGGGTTGGGGAAAAAGGGCCTACCGTCGTTGGTGAAGACGAAGGGCGAGATGTCGCGGTTGGTATCCAATTGCATCATGACGATGCGTTCGCCGGCGACCTGGACTACGCGCAGCTTGGGATCGTCCCTGAGCCTCTGGACGTCGGTCGTCGGCACCTGGTCGATCATGTCTACGTCACCGTTGAGAAGTGCCGCGATGCGCGACGGTCCCGACTTGACGGGCTTGAAGGTGACCTTGTCCCAAATCGGTTTTTTGCCCCAGTAGTCCGGGTTGCGATTAACGACGAAGCGGTCGGCCCGCTCCCACTCGCCGAACTTAAACGGGCCGGTGCCGATGGCCGCCTTGCCTGAATTGAAGTCCTCGACCGGGGCCGCCTTGGCGTAGATGTAAAGGACCGACATCTCGTTGGGCAGCAACGGATAGGGTTTGCCGGCCGAAATGTGGACCGTGTAGTCGTCGACCTTCTTATAGGTCTTGTCGCGCACGTAGGCGCCGGCCGCCGCGCCGACGCCCTCGATACCCTTGGCGTGGTCGAAGGTGGCGATGACGTGATCGGCGGTAAAGGGCGTTCCGTCGTGGAACTTGACACCCTTGCGCAGCTTGAATTCCCACGTCTTGTCATCGACCGGCTTCCATGACTCGGCCAAGCCCGGCGTCGGCCGGTTCTGGTGATTCATCTCGACCAAGTTGTTGAACATATGGGCGGCGATCTGCTGGTTGGGCGTCGTCACCCAGAAATTGGGATAGGCAGACGTGGTCTCCTGGCTGACGCCGATGGTCAGGTTTTCGGCCGTCGCCGCGCCCGACATCAGCGCCGCTGCGAGGCCGCCCACGATGGCGGCTGAAATTGCTTTCATTAGGTCATCCTCCTGTTGAAATGAGTCGCCGCCAATGGCCGTTGTCGTCGGTTCTCCCCGATATAAAGCCGCGTGCGGCGCCGAAGCTGGGAATTAAACCGCTTGGCGCGAAGGCCTGTCAACCGCGATGAGGGATCTACACAGGCCGTTGGCGACGCCCGGCGGGTCGTGATATGAAGCACGCTAGCATGGGATCCAACAACCGGAACGGGGGGACGCTCGATGGCATTCCTGGGCAAGAAAGTGTTCGACTACCGGCGCTCTTTGATGCGCGCCTTGATGGAGCGCCACGACCTCGATGCACTGGCCTTCACCGACGCCGACTTCTTCCAGTTCGCCACCAACTTCCACACCGACGTCAGACCCTGGGAACGTCCGATCATCCTCGTCATGCCGGCCGAGGGGGAGCCTTTCGCCGTCATGAACGAGCTGTCGACCAACCACGTCAGGATGGCCCGCGAGCGCGATACGGTCTGGGTCGCCGACATTACATTTTACGCCGAACACCCGCATCTCACCGGCCGTCTGCCCTTGGTCGTGCAATGGCCCGAACTGGTCGTCGACCGGCTTGCCGGCCATGGCTTGGCGAAGGGGCGCATCGGCATCGATGGCGGCGGACCCTTGATCCGGCGCGTCGGCGAACTGTCGCCCAGAGTAGAATTCGTACCCCTCGTCGCCGCCATGCGGGAATTGCGGTGGGTCAAGCACGCCGACGAGATCGCCGTCATGCGCCAGGCGGCGGCGCTGTCGGACTGGGTGCAGGACCTTTACCGCGAGAACATCCGCCCCGGCCGCCTGGTGCAGGAGATGGATAGCGCCATAAACGCCCTCATGGTGGAGGAGGGCGCGAGGCGATTTGCGGGAGAAAACCTGGAAGCGGGCTGTTGGAGCATCGGCGGTCCCGCCACGTCCTCGCCGCACGGTGACGGCGCGCCCACCGGCCAGCGCATCGAAAAGGGCCAAGGCCTGATCAACTTCGTCAACCCCAGGCTCAATGGTCTGAAGGTTGAGAACGAGCGCACTTGGTTTTGCGGCAAGCCGTCGGCCAAGCAGAAGGCGGCCTATGAAGCGGCCCGGGAGGCCAGCGCCGCGGCCGCCGCCCAGGCGGTGACCGGGAATCCGGTGTCGGCCATCGACGCCGCCGCCCAGGCGGTGATCGAGAAGGCCGGCTTCGGCGAGTACATCCTGCACCGGACCGGCCACGGCATGGGCACCAACGGGCACGAATTTCCCGAAGACATGGCCTTCAATCACCGCCCGCTGCTGGCTGGCGAGGTATACTCGTCCGAGCCCGGAATCTACATCTACGGCCTCGGCGGTTTCCGAACCGACGAGACTGTGGTCGTCGGCGACAAGCCCGAAGTGTTGACCAAGGCGCCGAGCGACATCGAAAGCCAGACGATTTCATAAACGCCCGCCCGGCCGTATAGCCGGCGGCACCATTCCCACAATCTAATGAACCCGAACCCATGGAGACACGAATGAACTCGGATAATCCAAAGAAAATCGGCCTTATCGGCTACGGTATGATCGGAGGTGCGATCGCCAACGCCGCCCGTGACGATGGCTTCGCCGATGTTGCCTTCGTACATGGCCTGGATCGTGGCGAGGCGGCCGAGGCCCTTCCCGGCGTACCCTTCCTTGACGAGCTCTCGGCGATTGCCGATCAGGATGTGGATCTGGTTGTCGAAGCGGCGACCGCGGACGTGGTGAGCGCGATCGCCCTCGACGTCCTGGCTAAACGCGACATGCTGACCTTCACCATGACGGCATTTTCGAACGACGACTTCCGCGAAGCGGTACGCGAGCAATGCCGCAAATCGGGGACCCGGCTCTACATTCCCCACGGCGGAATTCTGTCGCTGGACGGCATCAACGACGGCAGCAGTGTCATCGACGAGATCAAGATCACGACCACCAAGGCGCCCAGGAACCTGGGCCTTGAGGACCTGGCGACCGAAGGCGTGATCTATGATGGGCCGACCCGGGCCGCTTGCGACGTCTTTCCGCGCAACGTCAACGTACATGCCTGCATCGCGCTTTGCGGCATCGGCTTCGACCGCACGCACAGTATTATCGTCGCCGACCCCAAGACGACCAAGATGGCCCACGTCATCGAGGTTAAGGGCGATGGGCTGGAATGGAGGATCGAGATCGCGGCCACCGCCGGCAGCGGCGTCACCGGCGTTTACACCCCGGTCTCGGGCGTCAACACGGTAAAGCGCGTCGTTTCGCAAGACTACGACATCGTCCTCGCCTGAGGCCGTTGTCTTGTTTTCCGGGCGCTGCTTATAATGGCCTTATAACAAGGGGGGATTCGGCATGGTTGAGAAACAGCCCAAGGTCATGGTCCTACATGATGAGCCAGAGCTGTACCTGGACATCATCGAGGAACGCTTCCCCGACCTGGAAAAGGTGCTGTGCAAGACCTCCACCGAGGTGCCGGAGATCCTGGAAGCCTTCAAGCCCGACGTGGTCATGAGCTTTCGCAGGATCCCGCCCGGTCCCTTTCCCCAAGAGGCGCTGACCACGTCTTCGACCATTAAGTGGATTCATTCGGGCGGCGCCGGCAGCGATCATATCGTGCCCTGGGATCCGGACCACGTCACGGTCACCAATTCGTCCGGCATCCATGTTGCGGCTCTGTCACAATACGTTATCACCCAGGTCCTGTGGTTCTGCGCCGACATGCCCCGCTTTCAGTGCCAGCAAAGTGCGCACCAGTGGGAGCGCCACCCCATCGATACCATCGACGGCCGAACGTTGCTTGTCGTCGGCATGGGCAACATCGGAACCGGCATCGCCAAACGCGCCAGTGCGCTTGGCATGCGCGTCATCGGCCTCAGGACGGCACCCGGTGAATCGCCCTACGCCGAGAAGGTCCTCGCCATCGAGGACCTGGACGCCTGTCTACCGGAGGCCCATTTTGTCGCCCTTACCCTGCCCCGAACGGGCCGTACCCGGGGCCTTTTCGATGCCGCCCGGTTGGCCCGTTTCAAATCCGGGTCCTATCTTATCAACATCGCGCGCGGCGATATCGTCGATGAGGCGGCATTGATCGACGCACTGAAGGACGGTCCCATCGCCGGCGCCGCCATGGACGTCTTTTCCGAGGAGCCCCTACCCACGGAAAACCCGTTTTGGGACATGGAAAACGTCATCGTCACCCCCCACACCGGCGACCCCAAGGACTGGGAGAGGCGCGCTGTCGAGATTTTCTGCGACAACCTTGAGCGCTATATCAAGGGTGAGGCGTTGATCAACATCGTATTGCCGGACCGGGGTTACTGAATAAGGACGGAACTGGACGCACCGTGTTCAAACACACGTTCTATCAGCGGCTGGCGACTGGGCGGGATGCCTTTCTCAAGCGCGTTGCCGAAGACGTGGCCCCGAAACTGGGTATGGCGGACGAATGGCGGGGCGTCATCTCGCTGACGGGCAGCAACTCGTCCCGACCCGGCTATCTAAGGCCCGACATGATCCAGCGCATCGCCGAGGGGGCCCGCAGCCCGACCGGCCTCGACGCCATCGGCGAAAAAATCCGCGAAGTAGTGAAGGAGGTTTACGGCGGTCACTACGACGCGGTCTCGTTTAGTACCTGCGAGGCGGCGTTGTGGGCCTCGCTGGAGACCTTTGCGGCGCCGTCGATAACCGGCGATGCGGGCGATCGGACGCGTTATGTCTCTCTCCACGAACTTTACGCTCAACACTATTTGACATACGGCCGGCCCATCACGCCGTTCTATAAGGATTTCCTCTCCGAGCGCTTGCAAACGGCGGGCGAATTGGGCGTCCTCGGCCGGCGGCTGCCCGGTCTGGATCTTGACATCGTGCCGGTTGCCGGCGCCCGCTATGAGGTTCACGGCATCAAACCCCACGTCGTTGCACTGCTCACCGACGCCGACCCGGCGGCAACCGGCGAGGCGGTGCAGGCTGCGATCGAGCGGCACGGCAGTCCGGTTACCGCCATCGTAACGCTGGGTTATGAGACCACGGGCTTTGGCCGTGGCCGCAAGAACGATGACGGAACCTCGGCTCTAATGGTCACCATGGGGGAGATCGCCAGCCGCCATGGGCTTCCCTACATCGTCGACAAAGCGCGCGGGTTCCCCTTTCTCGGCTCGCACCCGGACGCCTTTTCGGCCGACGTGGTGCTTTTCAGCATGGATAAGGTGGCCGGTGCCTTGACCAGCGGCCTGGCCATCGGGCGCGAAGACCGCTTGATTGGGCTGCGCCGCGCCATGGGCGTCCACAGCGAACGCTTTGGCGGCATGCCGCCCCACGGCAAGGGGCGCTACGCCGCTTTCGATCCCGGCCGCGAGGCTTTGGTTAGCCAACTCGCCGCCCTCGAATGGATCCGCGACAACGCCGATCTTATTCACAAGAACTGCGAACGGCTGCAGGAGATCGCGGTGGAGGCTTTCGCGGCCCTCACCGAACGCTATCCCTCTGCCATCCTCATCGAAAGGACGGACGACACCGGCGGCATCGAGATCAACTACACCCGGACCTGGGACGCAGACGGCTTCGGCATCCCGATATTCAATTCCGAGGACGCGGTGGCCGGCACCAACCTGATTGCCAACGGACTTGCCCAACTGGGCATCGCGCCGCCGGGCGGCGAAGAGGGCAATCTCATCGTCACGCCCGAGCGCGGCCTGTTGGACGAGGACGGCGTCCTGATCGAGGATCGGGCACGGGTCGTGCTCACGGGCCTCGCCAAGGTGCTGGAGGCCCTGTCCCAAATGGTCGAGGATTAGGAACGCCCTGGCCCTTTACCCAACCCCTTATCGGAGAAAACCATGACATCACCCAAAGAGGCCGCCGACGGGCGCACCGTCCTCGTCATCGGCGCCGGAATCGTCGGCGTCTGCACGGCACTTTATTTGCAGCGCGAGGGCTTCAAGGTCACGCTGATCGACCGCGACGATCCCGGCGAGGCGGCATCTTTTGGTAACTCGGGCTCTCTCGGCACCGCCTCGGTACCGCCGATCGGCATGCCCGGCACCCTGGCCAAGGTGCCCAAGATGCTCTTCGACCCACTGCATGCGCTGGTCTTGCCCTGGTGGTACCTGCCGCGCTCGTGGCGCTGGTTTCTCCACTTCTCGCGCAACAGCCGGCGGGACCGGGTCGAGGTTCTGGCCGAGGCTCGCCAGCGGCTGCTATCGCACACCTACGAAGCCTTCGATCCCCTGTTCAAGGATGCCGGCGCGGAGGACCTGATGCAGCGGGTCGGGCGCTTGGAGATCTATGAGAGCGAAGCCTCTTTCGCCGACGCCAGCTACGGCTTCGAACTGCGCCGGCGCCACGGCGTCCCCATGCGCGAGATGAACGGCGACGAGATGCGCGAGATGGAACCGGACTTGGGGCCGGGTGCCGTCAGGGGCATGCTGTACACCGCCGTCTCCCATACCGTCAGTCCGCTGCGCCTGACCCAAGTCTTGTTCAATCATTTCATCGCTAGTGGCGGCACGTTCTTGAAAGAGGCGGTCACCGGTTTCGATATCGGTCCCGACGGCCCGCGCCAGGTGTTGACAGATGCCGGCGGGCACAAGGTCGATCTGGTGGTCCTGGCCGCCGGCGTTTGGTCGCGCGAACTGGCGCGGCAACTGGGTACCCGGGTGCTCATGGAATCGGAGCGCGGCTACCATTCGGTGATCCCCGACCCCGGGGTCAATCTCAAACTGGCCGTCGTGGCGGCGGACCGCAACGTTGCCATCACGCCCATGGAGGACGGCCTCAGGCTGGGCACCATGGCTGAGTTTTGCGGCGTCGACGGCCGGGCAGACTATGAGCGCGCCGAGCGCATATACAAAACGGCCACCGGCATCTTGCCAGGTCTCAAGACCGAGGGCGGCACGCGCTGGCATGGCCCACGTCCGTCAACGCCGGATTCGGTGCCCGTTATCGGGCGCTCGCCCCACCACCCGTCGGTTCTTTTCGCATTCGGCCACGGGCACCTGGGGCTGACCATGGCGGCTTTCACCGGACAACTGATCGTCGACCTGGCCGTCGGGCGCGAACCCGCCATCGACCTGACACCCTATCGTCCCGACCGCTTCGAATAAGTGCTCTGGGGCCGCAGCGGCACCTAGAGCATTATCCGATCGCTCGCGCTCACGGAGAATGCTCTAGCATATTGATTTTACGCAAATTCGTCGTCGCAAACGATTCCGTTTGCTCGGGATTTGCTCTACCCTTGGTGCGACGGTAGAACCGTTATCTGAGCTATGGTGACGTGGGGCGGTTGGTCGAGGGAGAAGACCACTGCCCTGGCCACGTCGTCGGCGGTCAGTACGCTCGGTCTTTCATCGTACATCTTCACCGGGTCACTTCCCCCGTCGTGGCTCAGGTGGTTGGCAAATTCGGTGCGCGTCAGGCCGGGCAGGATCTCAATCACCCGGAGCCCGGTCTTGGCGAAGTCCAAGCGCAGACAATCGCTAAGTCCGTGCACGGCATGCTTGCTGGCCGTGTAGGCGGCGCTGCTGCCATAGGGCCTGACGCCCATGATGGAACCGACGTTGACGATGTCGCCCCGATCCTGGGCCACCATGATTGGTGCGACCAGGCGCGTCAGACGGATCAGGCCGACGACGTTGGTCTCGATGATGCTGGCCAACTCATCGGCGCCGTGATCGTCAAAACGGACCCGGCCACCGCTGCCGTGGCCGGCGTTGTTGATCAACATGGCGATATCGCGTAGTTCCGCCGGCAAACGATCGACCAGACCGTTGACCGAATTTGGGTCCGCCACGTCCAGCGCCAGGGGATGGAAGTCCTCGCCAAGGCGCTCGGCCAATGCCTGCAACCGATCGACCCGCCGCGCGGCGCCGATGACGCGGCAACCCCGCGCGATCAAGGCGACGGCGACCGCCTCGCCGATCCCGCTGCTGGCACCGGTCACCAAGGCGACCGATCCTTGCCTAATGTGCGTTGTTTGCGTCATGGGTCCCTCCTGTCGCGCCCCGCGACGTTGACGCAATCGCCGCCGTTGCGCAAGGTGTCGGCGACAAGGACGTCTTCGATGAACGAGAAACGGTTGGCCAAGGCGCGCCGGCGCTTGCTTGACGAGATCCAGGCCGAGGCCCGGAGCACCGAGAAGTGGACCGGGCGCGGTGCTTTTTCAGGTCCGGTCATGGCGGCGCTGGACCAGGTGCCCCGTGAGGCCTTCGTGCGCGAAAGCGACGTTGTTAGCGCCTATGTCAACCGGCCCCAGTCCATCGGCTTTGGGCAGACCATCTCGCAACCCTATATCGTGGCGCTGATGACCGAGCTCTTGGATCTTGGGCGCGCCGACCGGGTGCTGGAAGTCGGCACCGGGTCCGGCTACCAAACGGCGGTGCTGGCCGAGGTGGCGGGAGAGGTGTTCTCGATCGAGGCCGTCGAGGCCCTGGCGACCGCCGCCCGCCGGCGCCTCCGCGACCACGGCTACCATACTGTCGAGGTGCTTAACCGAGACGGCTTCGCGGGCTGGCCTGAAAAGGCACCATTCGACGCCATTATGGTCACCGCCGCGCCCGAGCGCATCCCCCAGACCCTGGTCGATCAACTGAAATCCGGCGGGCGTATGGTCGTCCCCGTCGGCCGGGTCCACGATATCCAGTTCCTTTATCTCGGTACCAAAGACACCGACGGGCGCTTCGAGACCCACAAGCTGCTACCCGTGGCCTTCGTCCCCATGGTCGGCAACGAGCGACCGGAAGAGCCACAGTGACCCTGTTCGGACCATGACGGACTCAGTGGACCCGAGGCCCCGCTATGCCCTGATCGACGCGGCCCGGGGCGTGGCCATTGTCTTGATGATCGTCTATCACTTTTCGTGGGACCTGACGTTCTTCGGGCTGGCTGATTTTCGCGTTTTCACCGATCCGTGGTGGGTCTGGTTCGCCTATGTGATTGTCATCATTATCCTAGGCGTCATGGGGATCACCCAGGTCATGGCGCGCAGACGGGGCCTTACCCTAAAGGCCGTTTTTCGGCGTTTCGGGCTGATTGCCGCCAGTGCCGGGGCAGTATCGCTCGCCACCTATTGGATGGACCCGGGCAGCTATGTATATTTCGGCATACTCCATCACATCGCCCTGGCCAGCGTCATTATCGCGGGCGCCATATACATGGCGTCCCCGATCCTGGTTGTGCTGGCGGTGGGTATCTTGGCCGCGCCTGAGTTCCTGGCCCACCCTTATTTCGCCGCCGATTGGCTGTTGTGGGTGGGCTTGGCGCCCGTAACACCGCAATCGGTGGACTACGTGCCCCTGGTGCCGTGGCTAAGCGTTCCTCTGTTGGGGGTGGTGGCCGGGCGCTGGATGTTCCGGGAAGGATCGGTTCCGGCCGCGCTTGGCTGGCGGCCCGTCCATCCGCTTGCCAAGCTCATCCGCCTGACCGGGCGGCACAGTCTGGCGCTTTACCTGATACATCAGCCCGTTCTCTATGGCGGCCTGTATCTGGTCATGGGCCTGATCGGCCAGGATCCATAGGACTCCCTTGAAATCTGGTCGGCGGTGATCTTATGCCGCGGGTCTTTCTGAGGTGCGCTCGACCAATTTCGTCGCCTGTCTGATTTCCCGCCGGTCCTTCCATCCCCAAAAGCGGAGCGCCAAGGCCGCGACGCTCTTGTGGAAGGCAAAGCCTGGGATCTGTCGTGGCCGGGTCAGGGCGATAATGAGGTCCTCGGCGGGAACGCCGCAAACGTGGCGGGCAAGCTCGCGGCCCATGATCGCACCCATGGCAACGCCCCGTCCGTTGCACGCGATAGCCGTCAGCAACCCGGGGGCAAGCCGGTGCAGACGCCACCCGTCGGAGATGCCCCGCGTTACCCAGCCGCTCCACCAGCCCTCGGCCTCAATGAGTCCAATATCGGGAAAGATCGCCTGTATCTGGCCTAGGCGTTTAGCCAATTCAGGCTCAATTTCCCGCCCCAGCCCAAGGCCGCCGCTGAACTGCAGGCGACCGTCGGGATGGAGGCGCATCCCCGACAGCAAACGCCGCGTATCGACCATGGCCGAGATGCCGCGGAGTATGCGTCCACGGTCGGCCTTGCTGAGCGGCTTGCTCCAGATCTGGTAGCCGCGGACGGGGATGACCGTCTTTTTCAGCCCGGGCCACGCATCATCGGTATAGGCATTGGTGCAAAGAAGCACATGCTGGGCCTTCAGGGCGCCCTCGTCCGTCGCGACACGCCACTCTCCTCGCCGA
>Ga0187827_10003975_pt1 | contig 18566 bp, 10 predicted proteins | sample ETNtaG_39_FD_167969 | JGI IMG/M metagenome (GOLD analysis project Ga0187827, IMG submission 167969) | Marine microbial and viral communities from oxygen minimum zone, Eastern Pacific Ocean - ETNP2014_SV_150_PacBio MetaG (Illumina Assembly) | ecosystem: Environmental > Aquatic > Marine > Hypoxic... | reverse complement strand
GTGCTCAGCCTTACAAAGATATGATTTTCTTTTCTGATTTGAATAGCGGCTTATATTGTGTTAAGGTGATTAATAAAAAATTTGGTGATCATGAATATAACGATATTGGAAACAGAGTTAATCCGGATTAATACTTAATAATAGTCTAGAAAGGAGAATAGTTTGAAAAAATTATTTCTTACAGTAATCACACTTGCTATGACTTTTGCCAATGGTCAAAATGTTATCGCAATTGTAGGGGGTACGGTCATTGATGGTAATGGTGGACCACCAATCCGAAACGGGGTAATTATAATTCAGGATAATAAAATATCTGAAATAGGACGCAAATCTTCTATCAAGATTCCTAGTAAAGCAAAAATTATTAAGGCAACAGGGAAGTATGTAACACCCGGGTTTATTGATAGCAATGTTCACCTTTCATTATATGGTAGAGGTGAAACAATTGTTAGGTACGAACACAAGAATGAGAGCATTACTCTTGAAGCTGCACAACTACAACTCAAACATGGTTTTACGACAGTTCGTGATAGTTATGGATCGCTATTGCCACTTATGCATATTCGTGATGCTATTGCACGGGGGGATACTATAGGTCCCCGTATATTGGTTGCTGGGAATATAGTTGGATGGGGAGGACCATATTCAATTTCTTTTTCTTTAATACGAGAGAAAGATTTGACAATTTTTCAAGAACAATTTAACGATTTTATTACGCAAGGATCTGGCGAAGAATTAATGGATATGGGACCGAATGAGTTAAAAATTGCAATAAATAATTACCTTGATTTGGGCCCAGATTTCATTAAATACGGTGGCACTAGTCACTTTTCAAGCCCGATAATGATTGGATTCTCACCTCGTGCACAGGAAGTAATAGTAGAAGAAACTCATAAACGAAATCTTATAGCTGAGACACATTCAACAAGTTCTGAAGGGCTGATGATTTCAGTTCTTGCCGGTATTGATCTTATTCAGCACCCAGAGGTGCTTTCGACAGAAATGCCTGATGAACTAATAAATGAAATTGCTGAAAGGCGTATTGTCGGCGCTATGCTTTCCAATACAATTACTGGAGCGGCCTGGGAACGTCATCTTAAAAAACGCAAGAAAGATTCAAAAAAAGTATCTGATAGTGAAGTTAACAATCGACGTAGAGAAAATTTAAATAAGACTTCTGCCGAGTTACGTGCAGAAATTCGTGCGAGTGGAGAAATGATGGAAATTCGTAGAAAAAACGCTGTGAAACTCATCGTAGCTGGTTGTATTATAACCATTGGAACAGATAATTATCTTGGTGCAGCTCCTGAATTTCGCCGTAATAAAAAATATGAGAACCAAGCTTTTGGAATTGGTAGCGTGATTGCCACGGAGGGATTGGTTGAGCTAGGAATGACGCCAATGGAAGCTATAGTTGCGATTACCCGTAATGGAGCTATTGCTTGTAAGATGTTAGATAAGATTGGCACACTAGAGGTTGGCAAGTACGCAGATTTGGTCATATTAGAAGAAAATCCGTTAAACAATATCAGTAATATCAAAAAGATTCACCAAGTAATTCGTGACGGTAAAATTATAGATTTTGAAACCTTACCATATGAAAGAATCTTTTCTAGCCCTGGCCGTGGCCATGCCTGGTAATAAAGGTCCTATTCTAATAATCATTGTATGAAAGCTTTTCCGAATACTTTTTTTGTTTCAATAAAACGATACAAATGAAAATTTGGAAGTGATAATATATTAAGTGAAAAAATTATTTTGATATTATTACTATTAATGGTAGAAATGGATTATTAAATGAAAGCAGTGCTGTCTTATATGATTTTTTATATTGCATCCCTTGCCTCTCAAAATGCCGAAGATCTGACTTTTTTTATTGCCTCAGATACTCATTATGGTAAAAATAAATATGTGGGTTCATTCAATATAGAAATCATTAATGCTATGAATGAGGTTCCTGGAATGTATTATCCCGACTCTATTGGTGGAAATGTAGATATTCCATTTGGTGTAGTAATATGTGGTGATTTGACAGAAAATGGTAAAAAAGAATCATTTGTAGAATTTATAGACCATTATGGTCTTAATGGAAATAAAAAACTCCTATATCCAGTCTATGAAGGTTTTGGTAATCATGATGGAAATAAGAATGGATACGTAAGAAATGCAATTAAAATTCGAAATCTTCAAAGAAAACTATTAGGTACTATTTCACCAGATAGCCTTCACTATTCATGGAATTGGGGGGATATTCATTTTGTAAACCTTAATTCTTATCCTGCTAATATTTGGGATCCAAATTGTGAATGGTGTCATTATTTTAAAGACTCTTTTCGTGAACCGCAATTCAGTCTTGATTATTTAAAAAATGATCTAGAACAACAAGTAGGAATTACTGGCAAGCCAGTAGTTTTATTTTTTCATTACGGGTTTGATGAATGGGGGAAAAAATGGTGGACAGTTCAAGATCAAGATACATTCTATAATGTCATCAAAGATTATAATATTAAAGGAATATTTCATGGCCATACCCATGAAGTTGATCATTATTATTGGAAAGGTACTCCTGTCTGGTGTGTAGGATCAACACAAAAAGATGAAGGCCCCGGAGAATTTTTGACAGTTAATATTACCAGTGAAAAGATGGTAGTTGGCATTAGAGAAATAAATCGGTGGAAATCATTTTATATTATTGGAAACAACAAAAATGGCGGTAAATAAATCATTATATTATATTAATGAAACATAATATTTTGGTTTAAAATTGTATAGGTTCCAGTTAATGAAGAATTATTTTATTATTTTTATTGCGCTATTAATTCTTAGTTCATCATCTTGCAAAGAAAAAGAAGAAAATAGTAATAAGATTCAAAATCCTCCTTTTTCTGGTACTATTTTCATTGATCCAGATATCATTACATCAGCGGATGAGACTATCTTTCTTAGTGCATCATATACTGGTCATAATATTCGTACTATGTTTGACCGCCGAGTAAATGATTGGATAACAGTAGAGGCCTATCTATTTGAAGCAACCTTTGATGATGGATCAACTTGTGAGATTCAAGTCAATCCAGAGTTTGGTTCTTCTGATAATGCATTTGTAGAAGCAAAAAAAATCGGAATAGAAGTTGGTAGACTTCCTAAAGCACTGAGGTTAGATGTAGAAACAATATGGATACACAAAGGTATCCAGCCTTTTGGTGGAGGAAATAATAATATACTAATTCATACTGGTCAGGCTGAAAATTATATTAGAGGAGGTATATTGGAAGAAACCTTGGTGCATGAAGCAGCTCATACATCACTTGATAAAAACCATGGATCATCACCAGGTTGGTTGAGTGCACAAATAGAAGATGGTGTTTTTATATCCACTTATGCTGAAGAGCATCCAAATCGGGAGGATATTGCTGAAAGTTTCTTACCATATTTGGCTATTCGTTATCGATCCAAACGTATATCTCAATCAACTTATAATACTATAGTACAAACAATTCCAAATCGCATAAAATATTTTGATGATCAATTATTTAACGTCCATCCAATGGATTAAATCAAATATCTAATAGTATTTATTATTTTATGATGAGAATGATAAATAAAATGAAATTATACTAACCAATTGGATTCCCATATACTACTGTATGTTTTAAAATCTAAACTCTAACCCTTTAATTTTATTCAAATAAATCTGGTTGACGTGAATGAAAGTCTGTATCATCTTGGAAGGTCTTACCAATAAGAAGCAACTCTGACTCCTTGTATAATCCTCCCATTAGTGTGATACCAGTAGGAGTACCGTTCGTTCTAAACCCAGTTGGGAGTGTAGCTACAGGGTGACCAGTCATACTAGTAAGTGGATTAATCGATCGATAAGGTGCAATAACGACATCAAAATCATTCATTACATTTGCTACCTCTTCCATTAGAAGCATTCGAATTCTATTCGCTTGCAGATATTCTACGGCAGGAACAAGATGCGAAACCCGGAGCGCAGTTTTTGGATCCCATTTTTCATCAGAATAAGCATTTAACCCTTTGTCTTGACGGGTGCGCGCAAATTCATCGAAGGCAGCTGCGCGCTCAACAAATTCTATAAAATAGGTAAGTTTGTTTTTCGGTAGGGAAACAGGTTTAGGCTTAATCCCAGATTGCTTAATGGTTTTTAACATAAGCTCATTGTTTAAATTTTCCTCCTTATCGGAACCCTCACTAAAGGCCTTTTCGAAGTAACCCACTTTCAAACTATTTACATCAATACCGGCATCCCAGTTGAAAGGAATAGCATTAGAGACTGCAAGGTCTTTTCCATCGGGTCCAGCAATAGAATATAGAACAATGGCACAATCCTCCGCAGTACGACACATTGGACCTATCTTGTCTAGGCTGAAACTCGCTGCCATTACTCCAAAACGGCTGACTCTGCCAAAAGTTGGTCGCAGACCTACAACTCCACAACGAATTGAAGGGTGAAGAATCGATCCGCCTGTATCCGTACCTATAGCAAATGCAACTAGTCCAGCGGCGGTAGCAGCTGCTGATCCAGCAGATGATCCGCTAGAACCCTGCTTTGGTTCCCATGGGTTGTTTGTACGACCGCCAAACCATTTATCACCAAAGGCAAGTTCTCCTGTAGTGAGTTTTGCTATGAGAACAGCTCCAGCCTGATCTAGGCGTTCAACAACTGTGGCATCATAATCAAATTTTTGTTCTTGGAATGGTGCTGCACCCCAAGTTGTTTTGTATCCTCGGGCTGAAATTATATCTTTGGCGCCCCAAGGTATGCCATGCAGGATACCGCGGTAATGTCCTTTTGCTAAATCTTTATCAACGAGCTTGGCCTGTTTGAGGGCTCGTTTGGTGGTTAATGTGACCACACAGTTGAGAATCGGATTATACTGTTGCAGTCGATTGAGATACATCTTTGTAAGCTCAATAGCACTAACTTGGCGAGTTTCAATTAACTTTGCAAGATGTGTCAGAGGCCAGAAAGCTACCTCCTCAAGATCGTTTGGACGGCCGATACCAGAAGGAACAGTCGGTCGAAAGGGTTTTTCATTGGTATCAAGAATTACTCCGGAGACCAAAGGATTAAAGTATAATGGCGGAGGAATACTGTTATCAATGTGAAAGTCGTGAATTTCATCTATGGTTGTTAAACTTTTATTTACACCCTCAACCATTGCTTTTTGTTCTTCCCTGGTAAATTCAAGGTCTGCAAGTCGGGACGCTTCAATAATCATGTCAACGGTAACTTGCTGATCATTTTCATCCTGTATTTTTTCCCATAAAATAGTTGGGAAAACTAGTGATGTTATACCCGTGCCCCCAAACCACGCAAGAAATTGTCTTCGGGTATTTGTTGGTGTATTTTTTTTTTGCGAGTTCATTTTTTTACCATTATTAATTTTTTGCTAAAGAATTATCCAAGCCATACAATTATACCTTTAAATAAAGTTAAATAATATACTGTCATATATCAATATATATAATAATATAATAGTATATTCTATTTGATTTTTTCTATTAAAAATGATTATGGCTAATAAATAAATATGATTAATAATAAAACGACAAATTATTTTTTGTTAATCATACCAATGTATCTTCTTTATTTATTTCAACCAGAAGATTTATCGGCGACTGAGAAAATTCAGTCTCCAAATGAAGTTATCGAATCAGCTCCAGATAACCATTGGCGTACACCTAATCCGGAGAATTTGCTCTATATCGAATTAGCGACAGGGCGAATCATTATTGAGTTGGCACCGCAATTTTCTCCCGGTCATGTTAACAATGTCAAATTGCTTGCAAAAGAAGGGTTTTATGATTATGCAAGTTTTTATCGAGTTGTCAATGGTTTTGTTGCACAAGGTGGAGCTGGAAAAAATAAACGGAGCCCCATCAAAGGCAAAATAGCTATAGTTGCTGAATTTACCAAAAGTATAGATGATCAATTTAAATATATGGAGATATCCGGCCCTGATGGTTATGCTAAATACTCAGGATTTAAAAGTGGATTTCCAATTAATTTAAATAATGATAAAACCCAAGTATGGATTACTCACTGTACAGGTATTTTTGCTATGGCACGAGGTGATGATGTTAACAGTGGAGGCACAGAGTTTTATATAACTCTTAATAACCAGAGACATTTAGATAGTAATGCTACGGTATTCGGTAATGTTTTATATGGCATGCATTTAGCACAAAGGTTGAAGCGCAGTACCAGTTTAGCAGGACCAATTGATATGACTGGTGAAAACCTGATCAAATCAATAAAAGTAGCAGCTGATATACCTTTAAACCAACGGATCCAACTTGAAGTAATGGATACAGAGTCTGAGTCGTTCGCTAAATTAATCAAGGCTAGGAAATATCGGACGGAGAAATGGTTTGTCGCTCGATCTGATTATGTTGACGTGTGTAATGTTAATGTACCGGTAAGACTAAAAGATACGAGAAAATAACTATAAAAATCACACATATATTCTCTAATTGCATCATTATTAACTTAGTACATTTAATGATTCCCAATGAAAACTAAGGTTAAGACTCTTATCTTCTTGGTTTTGATTTCCGGATTGATTTTAGGCCAAACACGTGTAGAATTTCATCTCCTTCCGGCAGTCTCAACAGGACCCTTATCTCCAAGTTGGAGTCCAGATGGCAAATCGTTGGCTTTCTCTATGCGTGGCGATATCTGGCTGTTACCTGTGGAAGGTGGAGCGGCAAAAGCTCTTACCCAAGGCCCATTCTATCATTTTGAACCTGCTATTAGTCCTGATGGATCACAAGTAGCATTGACTTTGGATATTGATGGAAACCTCGAGATTGGTATCGTGGATATTTCAGGAGGTGAGGTAGAACGGCTCACATATGATCCTGAAGTAGATATAGAACCTATTTGGAGTCCAGATGGAAAAGGTATTTACTTTGTCAGCCGAAGAAACGGTAACCTAGATATTTTTCATCTTGACTTGAAATCAAAACGTACAACTGCTATAGTTACAGGTAATCAAAATGAATTCCAACCTGCAATATCAAGCGATGGTTGTTGCTTAGCATACATCTCTTCTGTGAAGGGTAAAAGTGGTTCGGGAGGCATATGGACGATGCCCCTTCCTTTTGGGGAGCCGCGATTAGTCCATTATGAGGAAACCAGTTTCCGTGCTAAACCGCAGTGGTCACCCGATGGAAACGTATTATTTTATTCATCTGATGTCGCAGGATCTAATGACCTTGCAATGGTTCCAGTAAAGGGTGGGAACTCATTGAAGCTAACTAATGATTTGTTTGATGAGTTTGATATATCCATAAATCCTGATGGATCTAATATTGCATTTGTTTCCAATCATCAAGGCCCAACAACACTCTATACACTTTCTTCAGCTGGGGGCACAAGGAATGATTGGAAGCCCATAGAAATTGATGCCAGGCGCCCCCGATTTAAAACTGGTCGTGTACGTGGGGTAGTTAAGGATCAAAGCGGAAATGTCATTTCAGCTCGCTTAATGTTGTTAGCTAGTGATGGAAGATCTTATACAGAGGATATGGGTTTTCATCGAATGTCATGGTCAACTCGAACACATTATCAACATGTAAAAGGGTACTTCGACATCGAGGTGCCTTCAGGAAATGTTGTTATCGAGGCGATGCGAGGATTCGAATATTTTCCGGCAAAAGTAAACATTGATGTACCCTCAGATGGTATAGGACAGGTTGAATTGGAACTTACGCGTCTCATCGATGCGCCTGCGAATGGCTGGTATTCTGGAGATACGCATACACATGACCTACATGAAGGTCGTTTTGGTTTAACACAAAAGAAATTTTTTAATCAACTGGTTGCTGATGATGTTCATATTGCAAATGCTCTAATTCATATGGATGGTACTAAACTGATGGGTCGATGGCAGGATTTAACTGGAGACCCCTATGTGCTATCAACACAAAATCATATATTGCAATACGCACAGGAATTTCGAGGTTCGTTTGGCCATGTAGCACTATTAGGATTGAAAAAATTTATTATGCCACTTATCGGAGGGGCCGCTAATACCCCATTTGCTTCCGATGTATTAAAGATTAGATATATTGATGGTGTACATGAACAAGGTGGAATAGCTGGATTTGTTCATCCTTATAATCATCTTGTCAACACTCCATATGATGCTGCCTCGACTGATATCCCTGTGCATGTTGCCTTAGAAAAGGGTGATTTTTATGATATAGTATCAGTTGCGTCTAGAGAAATAGATTCGGCGAAAATTTATTTTAAATTATTAAATGCTGGGTTTCGTATATCCGCAACTGGAGGAACAGACAACTTCTCAGATGTGTGGTCTGACCCTTCAGGTGGGACAGCACGAACATATGCACATTTAAATGAACCTTTAAATTATAATAACTGGATATCTGCTGTTAAAGCAGGCCGTACATTTGCCACAAACGGTCCGCTATTATTTCTAAGTGTTGAAGGATATAAGCCAGGCGAAGAGATTCATTTAACGAATAGAGATTCGACATCTCTTTCCGTACGGGTTGAAGTGGTTTCGATTTCGCCATTGGATAGTATTCAAGTTATTGCAAATGGTGAAAATTTACATACGTGGCGACTTTCTGGACCTGGACCACGATGGTCTCTAAAAACTTTAATCAAATTGCCAGGCAGTGGATGGATTTCAGCACGTGCAATGGGTCCACCAAGCCATTATTTGGGAGATGCCTTTGCATTTGCACAGACTTCACCTGTTTATGTAATTAAGGACAGTACGCTATTTACATCTGCGGAAGATGCAAAATTTCTTCTTGAGACTGTCGATGAGATATGGGCACGAGTGGAAAAGAGAGATAACTGGACAGATGAGACTTCCAAATTTGTTTATCATGATAGTATTGAACGAGCTCGATTGGTCTATCAGCAAATCATTCTCAAGCATCCTGAAAGTCAGGTATTTCGAATGCCTGCACCTGATACATCGCGGGTATTGCTTAAGACCAATAAGGGGGACATTATTATTGATCTTTTCCGCGACTGGTCTCCAAATGGTGTAGATCGTTTTTACAATCTCGTTCGCTATGGATTTTATAATAACGCTCGTTTTTTCAGGGTGAGAGAAAAAGGATTTGTCCAGTTCGGCGTCCATGGTGAACCGGCGATTGCAAAACTTTGGCGCCACCAGCAAATCTTGGATGATCCTGTAATGACCAGCAACCGCCGTGGTAGGGTTGCTTTCGCGATGGGATACGAGCCGCATGATCGTACAACGCAAATTTATATCAATTTGAAGGATAAACCTGAACTTGACAAAATAAATTTTGCCCCTATTGGTGAAGTTATCATGGGTATGAACGTTGTAGGCTCCATTTATTCTGAATACGGTGAATCAGCAGGGGGAGGAATCCGAGGTGGCCATCAGGATTCGTTATTCGAAAGTGGGAATGAATATTTGAAAGAATATTTCCCAAAGCTTGACTTTATCATTGAAGCCCTTGTGATCCAAAATTAGCATTTAAAAGATTGTAATAAAGTCGAATGTGATTCAACTACATTAAAAGTCCTTTTATGAGCTTGAACAAGAAGGGGATGGATAGTAAACCCTTGATCCTGATGACATCAAGAGTGAGATAGATGATATTGTCAAATAAAAAACTTTCATTATTGCAAATAAATAATCGCCATTTATCTGTTCAAGCACTAAAAAAAGGAGTGAACCATGTCATCAACTCAATCCAAATACTCAAAAACTATTAGAAACACCACCGCTATTATGTTTATGGTTTTGGTACATACTGCTTCAGGGCAACTCGAGATGCGAGTTGATTCAAAGTTACTTCAAGGACTAGAGTGGCGCGGGATTGGGCCAACTCAATTTGGCGGGCGAGTCACTGATATAGCCGGTGTACCTGGTAATCCCAATATATTATACGTTGCACATGCTTCTGCTGGTCTATTTAAATCTATTAATGGTGGCACTACATTCGAATCGATCTTCGAGGATGGTAATACACTCTCCATCGGCGCTATCGCACTGGCGCCAAATAACCCAGATATTATTTATGTAGGTACAGGTGAAGGAGATCCGCGCAATAGCATTTCATTTGGTGATGGTATATATAAATCAAATAATGGCGGGAAGACATGGAATCATTTGGGGTTAAAGAATTCGGAGCACTTTTCCACAATCATTGTTCATCCTTTCAAACCTCATATTGTTTTTGCTGCGGTCATGGGGCACGCTTGGGGCCCCAATAAGGAGCGCGGAGTTTTTCGCTCAACTGACGGCGGTGATTCATGGGAAAAAGTGCTTTATGTAAATGAGACAACTGGTGCCAGCGATATAAGTTTTGATCCTGAGGATCCTGATATTATCTATGCTGGAATGTATGATCATTTACGTCAACCTTGGCATTTCCGTAGCGGTGGTCCCGGAAGTGGGCTCTACCGTTCAAACGATGGTGGTAAATCTTGGGTGCATCTCACCGATAGTGAACGTGCAAATGGCCTTCCAAAAGATACATTAGGTCGTATTGGAATTAGTGTTAGTAGAAGTAATCCGCACTTCGTATATGCTATTATCGAGTCTAAAGTTGGTATACTCTGGCGTTCAACAGATCGAGGAATAAACTGGGAATTGGTTAACACGAATCACCAAATCAACCGACGTCCGTTTTATTTTTCTGATATTCGTGTTGACCCTGCAGATGAAAACCGAGTCTATTCACTTAGTGGTCCGTTGTATATCTCCAACGATGGTGGTAAATCATTCAAGCCAGTTAGTTATTGGAAAGTTTTTGGTGATCATCATGCCCTATGGATTGATCCAAATAACCCAAACCGTTTACTGAACGGTAACGATGGTGGATTTTTCATCTCCAATGATCGCGGAAAAAACTTTAATTTCATTAATAACTTACCTTTTGCCCAAGCATATCATGTTGGCGTGGACATGGCTGATCCTTACAATGTGTTAGGTGGCTTTCAGGATCACGAAATATGGCGCGGACCTAACGAACGCTGGAATATAAGTGGTGTTCGTGGTGGACACTGGATTCGCCTTCGCTACATGGCAGACGGCATGTACGCTATTGCTGATCCGCGTGATCCAAACATTATTTTTTTTAATGGCCATTTTGGTGATATAACACGAATCGATATGCGTATAGGAGAGGAACGATACATTCAACCCTATCCAGTTGGCCCAACTGGATTGGGGGCAGAGTCGGAGTTATATCGATTCAATTGGAACTCCCCTATACACATGTCTCCAAGCAATCCAGATATTATCTATTACGGAGGAAATGTTTTATTTAAAACAACCAACGCTGGGAATTCCTGGGAAATTATCAGTCCGGATTTAACTACAAATAACCCCTCAAAAATGAAAATTAGTGGCGGGTCGATCTCATTAGACAACACTCGTGCTGAATACCATTGCACAATTCTTTCCATTAGCGAAAGTCCATACAACCCTAATGTAATTTTGGTTGGGACGGACGATGGAAATGTGCAACTTACCCTTGATGGAGGAATATCCTGGACGAACTTAACACCTAATATTTCCAGTTTTCCAAAGGATAGTTGGGTTTCGTCCGTTAGAATGAGTTCCCACTCGCCAAGCACTGCCTATATTTCTGTAGATCAACACCGCCTTGATGACTTCAATTCATACATCTTTGTAACTACTAACTATGGAAAGACATGGCAGAATATAGCTGATGAATTAAAAGGATACGTACATGTCGTTACCGAGGACCCACGTTCTCCAGAGTTGCTTTACGCTGGAACTGAGCTTGGTATATTCGCATCCTTTGATGGCGGACAAAATTGGACGGATCTTCGGCTCGGTCTACCCCCGCTACCTGTACGCGACCTCGTTGTTCACCCACGTGATAATGACCTTATAATTGCGACACATGCACGTGGATTCTATATTTTAGATGATATAACGCCCTTACAAAAACTAGCGCATTTATATAACGATCCCGTGGCTCTTTTCAAACCTATGCAAGCAACGCGTTACACACCTGCTGCTGATGTAAGTACTCTTGGAGATCAAGTATTTGTTGCGCCCAATGAACCTTATGGAGCGCTAATTTCATACTACCTCTCCAATGTGCTACCAGACAACGCTTCAGTGTCACTATCAATTAATGACTCGTCTGGGCGGGTGATACGTAAAACTGAGGGACCGGGTAGTGCCGGAGTTAATCGTGTTGTTTGGGATTTGCGAGAAGAATTCTCTATTGGAACTAGTCAGCACCAAATTAGTGGAATGCGTGTATTGCCTGGAACTTACACAGTGAATCTTATTGTTGGTAAACAAACATTGCAAGAGACTTTCAAAGTACGTCTTGACCCCCGCATTAATGTGAATTTGAAAGACCTTGAAGCGTATAAAAATGCCGTTCGCAATCTCCTCCAAATGCAGTACATGATGAAAGATGCACAGAATCAGATTGATCAAATAGAAACACAAATGAGTAAAATTTTAGAAATACCTACTGACAATGCTATAAGGGCAAAAATCAAGGTATTGAGAAAAGAACTTGCAAAAATAAAACATACGTTTAGTTCACCCCGTCATAATCCACAATTACCTAACCTTTTGCAACGGGTTGAGTGGTTGATTCGGCAGGTCAGTCTCTACACTGGTAGGCCAACAAAAGCACAGCAAGAGTACATTGATTTGTTCGAGAGGCAGACAAAAATAGCTCTCAGCGAGCTAGACGACATAATTTATGGTCCACTTGTGAATCTTAATCTTCGTCTTGAGAAGGAAGGGATAAAGAAAATCAAAACTAGGATAAATTAAATATAATTACATTTATTAATCTCAAATAATTTCTCATCATTGTTTAAAAAATTATTTATTAACTATCCATTCAGAAATACAAGGCGCAAAGGTTTCATGTCGTAATACCTCTATTTTCAAGGAGTTTGTTATTACAGAATTAAACTCTAATAAATTATAAGAGTCTCTTTCGTTTGTATACTTTCCCTTATTCTGCACTGGTTGCCACCTCCCACTCTGATCCCGATAATATAGTTTCCATGAATCAGGAACTCGGCACCTTGGCCACGGATCATTCTCATACCAAGTTGTCATGATCATAGGTTTGTTATCATACCAATATACTTTCACAGAAGACACTTCAGAGGGTTTTTCAAAAAGGTATTGCACCCATTGTATTTTATTTTTGTTTTCTAACGGCCAACGAAAATAACCTGAAACTTTTGGCAGATGCTGATTCAATGGGAAGACATACTGATTGTTTATTTCATCTAAGTTTTTTGACCCTCCTGTTGCACGTACCATACTAGTTGATGCAAGCGTCTCCAAAGGGACAATTATAGGTGTCGCTGCTGAATCTTTGTACGGAATCCAAACGGCCATTTCATGTGGGCCACGGTTGGCCCATAAAAAATAAGGAATTGCGGTAATTGGACGTTTTATCCGTGTCATAGTATCACTGTTTTGTTGGTGCTCAAGGCTGATACCTTCAGATTCTAATACATGTGTCCCATTTAAGATATTTTCCTGATAAGACATCTTTACCGTTGAATTTGGAGAAATCACAATATTTCTTACCTGACCTTCTTGATGATCCGGCGCTTCTAAAGCATAAACCAAAGGTCCGCGTTGAAAAGCAAAGCGGCCGCTATTGGCTTCAACTTTTGAATGCGCTAATACTTTTTTTGGGTCCATTGGCAAGTTGATATTTATTTTATCATCGGCCCTCCATTTACGCTTCAAAACCGCATAACCCTTTTCTACACTATATTTGATAGGTTCTCCGTTAATAGTGATTATTAATGGTTTATTTTCATTTTTCATAAACCTATACAGGGTTCCTGGGACTGGTTTATTGCGGGCCCAGCTAGGTATACGCACTTTAACGGTAAACAAGCTAGGACGATCAGGGGATAACTTCAGTTCTACGTTTCCCTGCCAAGGAAAATCAGTTGTTTGAATCACTTTTACCAAACCTTTGGACAGCTCTATCATTCCGGTACTACCTATAAAAAGATTAACATAAAGATCGTTGTCCTTTTGTGCATAGATATATCCAGGAATAGTTCCTAAAAACCGTAGTAGGTTAGGTGGACAACAGGGTACCCCGTACCACGATGCACGTTGGAATTGCCCTATTGAAGATAAAGGATTGGGGTAAAAAAACCTATCCCCACTCATTGATACTCCAGATAATATTGCATTATACATAGTACGTTCTATTATATCGATGTAACGGGCATCCCCATTTAACATAAACATACGCTGGTTCCAAAACACACTGGCAATTGAAGCACAGGTTTCATTATAAGCTGTCATATTGGGTAGTTTATATGCTTCTTCAAATCCCTCGTGGATCCCGTTAGAACCAATTCCGCCAGTAATATAAAGTTTTTTATTTACCATATTTTCCCAAATTGCGTTAACAGTACTTTGGTATTGCTGTATATTTGTGTAGGCAAAAATATCTGTTATTCCAGAATATAAATACATTGCTTGTACAGCGTGCCCGACAGCTTCATGTTGATTCACAATCTTTTGATGTGATTGGGTATATTCTGATCCATTTGGACCTCGAACATCTAGGAAAAATTGAGCAAGTTCAAGGTACTCTTTTCTCCCGGTTGCTTGATAGAGTCTTACTAGAGCTAGTTCAACCTCCGGATGTGTGGGAAAGCGCTCAATTTTGCCCCATCCAAATACCTCTACTATTAAATCAGCATTCTTAGTGGCTATATCAAGCAGGTTTCGTTTCCCAGTGGCCAAATAGTGGGCAACAGCGGCTTCAAATAGGTGGCCCGAACTATATAATTCATTGGCTCCTCCTTTACCTCCGAAAGCGTCAACTCCTCCCCAACGTTCAGATTCATCCACAGGAAAAGTTGAGATATATCCATCTTCTCCTTGCATTTTCGTTATACTAGCAATAAGTGTATCTAGGTATTGTTCCAGTTTTGAGTTTTCATTTGCTTGTAAGATATATGAGGCACCCTCAATTGTTTTGTACAAAATTGAACCGTGCGATAGTCCAGATTCCTCAATCTTATCTAATAAATATGGTAAAGTTATTTCAGCATTGCGTTTTATTATAGGAGCCCAAAATTGATCATGCAATTGCACATCAGTGAAAGTTATAGGCTGAATCTGATAATCCTGTGAAAATAAAATGCTGAGCATTAATATATATTGTTTCATAATGAAATCCTTTTATTTGAGCCAAAGAGACTTTATTTATTTAAAATTTTCAATTCAAATTGATAAATCCAAAATAACCAAAATCATACCCAAGAATAGTAGTAGTGATGATTAAAGAAGATTAATCTCGATATGGGTGTAATCATACTCAACGGTTTTTCTAATCCCTTGGGAAATTAGTTCCAATATAAACTTTCTCATTGTTAGTTCCTGTGTATTAGTGAATGTAGTGATGGTGAGTTTTCTATTGGCATCATCCCAAATAAATCGGGTTAGTGTATAGTCTCCTTTAAGGTATTGCAGACTATGACCATCATCTTCATACATAACGAACTCCCCATCAGATCCTGGATAGATTTTTATGGTTGTTGGATTATCTATTTCCTCGGAGGTGTATTGCCTGACCGGATCAAAGGGAATAATGGCTCCAGCTCGCACATAGATCGGCATGGTTTCTAGATTAACCTCGCGGATAATCGTTTCTCCACCTGTCTTCCTTTCATTTGTCCACCAATCGTACCAATGCCCTTCCGGTAAATAGACATTGCGTTTGGTGGCATCTTTTTTAAACACCGGAGCAATCAACATATCCTTACCCCATAAATATTGATTACCTATACCTCGTACTTTCTCATCTTCTGGATAATGTAACCAAAGAGCACGCATCATAGGCATACCGGATACTCTTGCTTGCCATGTTAACGTATAGTTATAGGACATGAGTTGATATCGTAATTCTGCATATTTTCTGATAATAGGCTCAATAAACGGATTGTTCATAGATTCCTGTAATGGTATCTTTTTCTCTGCTCCAACCTCACTCATGTCATTGGTCCCATTGGGCTCTCTGACGCCCATATCTGATAGGCCAAAACCCCATGGAAGCGCGGTCAACCACGTTCTACCATGTGATCGAAATGATGGATTGAATACCCCAAACTGGAACCATCTCGCATAAAGTTCGCCTGTTTTTTCTGCATTAGGATAAAATCCTCCAATATCAGAGCCCCAATAAGGTGAAAGGCTCAAGGAGTGATTGATCCCAACAGCAATTTGGGCTTCCAGTGTTTTCCATGAGGATTGCGTATCACCTGACCAAACCCATCCCCCCCATTTGCCAATACCGAGGTAGCCATTGCGATGCAGGCTCCAAGGCCGAATATCAGTTTTTGTTGAAATCGGACCTTGATAATAAAGTTGGTGCCTTTTGATCCGCTCAAAAAGATCAAACCAGTCTCCTTCGTCAGGCCAGAACGCATCAATCCCGGATTCCATTAGACTAGTATGTTGAGCCCAGTAATTTTGTATATGTGATTCGTTAAGGATTTCATCTGCCGTTGGCGGAATACTTCCCTGTAGGGTTGGTAGTTGATCCCGGTCGTAGGGAACTATGTGAACAACTACTTTGACATTCCGGTTGTGCAGATCAGTAATTACTTTCTCAGGATCTCGAAGAAATAATTCATCATTAAACTTAAATGAAGGCTGATACTCATTCCAACCTCGAGGGCAGAATCCTGTACCTAAATAGATGACCGCATCCAACGGAATTTTCTTTTCTCGAAAAGTATCCACTATCTCTATCATTTGGTTTTCATCTTTCAAGGTTCGGTGAGATTGCATATAGCCCATGGCCCACTTGGGTGGCATTACTGAAATACCGCTTATATCTGCAATATCCTTCATGGTTTGTTTTGGGTTACTCGCATCAAAAACAAAAAGATCCCATAATCCTTTAATGGTAGATTCAACGGGTGGTTTTCCTTTACTGCGGTTTTCTTGTTGATTGACTCGATTCTGTTTTGTTAAATCCCCTTCGGAATTCCATGGTATCAACAAACCCTTTTCACTATCCCGAAGATCAATCTGTACCCATGGTGCAGCCGAGAATAACCCCCAGCCACCTGTTCCCAATATTAGTGGTACTGGATTCCGACTGCCATAAGCATTGGATTGCCATCTTGGTTGCATATTATGAAAACGTCCCTTTCTATCAAATTCTATGGCTTGATTATGCCAATCAGCTCCACTTTCTGGCTGAGGTCCGCCCTCACCTAATCCTAAAATCGGAGAGTCATCAATTTTAAAAGCTAAATTTCCATTTTCTAAAAATTGCAACTCTTGAACTAATTCATTTTCTGTATTTAGAATGGTAATTGTTAGTGGTTCAAAACTAACTTTTACTGTTAACTCTCCAATTTTTTTTTCCAAAGAGTTGTCTATGGTTTTTAAGCTGATTGCTGCTTCTGGGTATTCTCGTTCAATCAATGCTGGATTAATTGGGAAATCATTTTGGAAAGATAGCGGTTTTAGCGTGACTCTTATAGATTTGTTACTAACCATCCTTATATCTAACTGGGCTAGCTCACCATTGATGTAAAGCGGATTTTCGGACCGACAAGAAATAAGGACAATGAATCCCACATAAAATATAGAAGTGATGGAGCGTATCATAAAAGTTTGTTTAAGGTATATTATAACTTACCGCAATTCTACCGGAAGAAAAAACGTAAGTGTGAGCCAAAGACATTTCATATACCAAAATAGAGGTATCTCTTTTATAAACAGAAAACCCGCCAATTAAGACGGGCTTCTCGATAGTAGCGGGGGTAGGATTCGAACCTCCGACCTTCGGGTTATGAGCCCGACGAGCTACCAGACTGCTCCACCCCGCGTCATGCGTAATTCTTTTGTTAAAAAGCACCTTATCTATCGATTGAAGGCCGGCAAGATTATATCTGTTTTCTTTGGAAGACAAATTAATTATCATCCAGAATAGAATATTTTTTTTTTAGAGTGGATATGAAAAGAGAAAAAGTCTTACGTTTTGCCTCATTAATCAAGTGATAGATATTCACAAGTGTTCGCAGATATTTAGCCTACAAACCATTACAATAAAAGCCCATGGCATCATCAAATAAACAAATCATTTTAACCACTATCCTCCTCGCTGTTCTATTCATCGGGGGCATCATCTTTAAAAGTTTATTCCCCGAGGGCCCCATTTTAGATGCCGTGCCCAACCCCATATCCGATAAAACCCGTACCGAACGATTTAGAGATGAAAACCAATTAACACCCAATCCCCAGCGGAACCTCTACTTTGGCGATCTGCATGTCCACACTTCCCTTTCCCTGGATGCCTATATCGGCGGCACACTGGCCAACCCGGAAGATGCATATCAATTTGCCCGAGGTAATGCTATTAAGGTCCTTGGTAAAGAAGTACAGATAGATCGTCCCCTTGATTTTATTAATGTTGCGCGGATCCTCACCAATGATATTTGGAGCAACATAATTCAAAATAGTAGTATGGATTGATTCAACCGTTTCTCCATAAAATTCAGGTTC
>Ga0187827_10003974_pt1 | contig 18591 bp, 20 predicted proteins | sample ETNtaG_39_FD_167969 | JGI IMG/M metagenome (GOLD analysis project Ga0187827, IMG submission 167969) | Marine microbial and viral communities from oxygen minimum zone, Eastern Pacific Ocean - ETNP2014_SV_150_PacBio MetaG (Illumina Assembly) | ecosystem: Environmental > Aquatic > Marine > Hypoxic... | reverse complement strand
ATGATGAGGAAGGTCAACTGCTGAATTGCAGTAGCTTTGCCCGTGATATTTCCGAGCGCAAGCGGGTAGAGGAAGAGCTGCGAATTTCTAAAGAAATGTTCGCCGCTAATTTCAACCTTAGTAGCGATGCAAGCACGATCATGGACCTTAGTGATAGAAAAGTTGTAGATATGAACCTCGCTTTTATTTCGATCTATGGGTGGACCCGTGAAGAGATCCTCGGCAAGAGCCGAAGTGACGTCAATATCTGGGAAAGTGGAGATGAGAAGAAAGCGTTTTGGAATACCCTTGAACGTAACAAAAAAGTAAGAAACTTTAGGACGAAGGGTCTCAAGAAATCGGGAGAGGTTGTTGTCTCCATTATAGATGCAGATATTGTCGAAATAGCCGGTAAACCCATGCTCTTGACTAGCGCAACTGACGCTACCGAAAAGGAGGAACTGGAGCGAAAACTCAAGGTTGAACAAGAAAACAAGATAGAAGCCCTGCAAAAGTCGACCGAGCTGTTCTCAACTGTATTTAACATGAGTTCCAACACAAACGTTTTCGTTGACTGTGATACCCTGGAGGTTGTGGACGTAAATCCAGCTTTTCTGTCTATTTTCGAATGGACCCGCGAGGAAGTCCTTGGGAAAAACGGTGAAGACCTGATGATGTGGGAATCCAAGGAGGAACTGGCCAGATATGCCGAATCCCTTGACGCTGGCGAACAAATCAGAGGATTCAGGACGAACCTTGTTACAAGATCGGGAAAAGTTCGCACTCTGCGTATGGATAGTGACGTTGTTGAAATTGCTGGCAGGCAGATGATTTTGATCTCTGGTGAGGACATCACAGACACGGAGAGAATGGAACAGGAACTGCTGAAGGTTGCAAAACTCGAGTCAATTGGTGTTCTGGCGGGCGGTATCGCCCACGACCTGAACAATATGCTGACGGGTGTGCTGGGGAATCTTAGCCTTGCCCAACTCAGCGATGAAGTGCAGGAAAAATCCAAGTACCTGGATGAAGCAAAAAATGCGTCACTGCTCCTGCAGGGGCTGACACAAAGATTGCTAACCTTTTCCAAGGGCGGGGCGCCGATTTTGGAGGCGGTCGATCTGGAACCCCTGCTGCTTGATTCGGTGGCATTCTCACTACAGGGCTCTGCGAGCGGAAGTGAATTCAAGTTGCCAGACAACTTATGGCCGGTCCGTATTGATAAGGGGCAGATTGGCCAGGTGATTAATAACCTGGTGATCAATGCACAGCAGGCCATGGCAGATGCCGGAACTGTTACTATTTCTGGGCGGAATATCAACATTGGTGAAGTGAGTGAATTACCGCTGCTACCCGGTCAATATGTTGAGATCTCTGTTGCCGATCAGGGTAGTGGCATCCCGGAGGACATCCATGGGAAGATATTTGACCCCTTTTTCACGACTAAAGATACGGGTAGCGGTCTCGGACTGGCGACAGCCTTTTCAATCGTGCAAAAACATCACGGACATATCAAAGCGATATCTGAGCAGGGTAGAGGGTCGACGTTCTACTTTTATCTACCGGCGGTTAAAACCGAACGATCTATCACCGGAAAGGAGGGCGCGACTGAACCGCTTCAGGTTAAACGTAAGATCCTGGTGATGGATGATGTTGACGTCATCAGAAACCTGGCCCAGGCGATTCTGGGTAAACTCGAATATGATGGGGCAAGCTGCGCAAATGGCGATGAAGCCATAGCGGTATATTCGGCGGCGATGGAGGCTGGAGAGCCATTCCATGCAGTTATTCTGGATCTGACCATTCCAGGAGGAATGGGCGGGGAGGAGACCATCCAGCGGCTCAGGGAGATAGACCCACGGGTTAAGGCGATCGTTGCCAGCGGCTACGACGACGATGAAGTAATGTCGAACTATAAAGACTACGGTTTCTCAGGCGCTCTTGCCAAACCCTATCAGATCAAAGATCTTGAAGAAATGTTGAAAAATATTTTCAGAGGCGAGCAGCCCGAATAGTTCTCAAACTATCCAGGCTAACCTGCCATGAAATCGGCAAAACATCCCAATAATATCTGTCAATTTCCTTTGAATTCAGGTGCTCGTTTCTCAATGAATGAGGAAACGCCCTCTTTGAAGTCGTTAGACTTAAACAGGTTCAAAACCGACATCAAGACATGATGGGAGTGGCTTTCAAAGTCCTGGGTTAGCCCGTGGCGAAACAGCCGTTTCATTTCGCTGATTGCAAGTGGCGCATTGGCTGATATTTTGTTGGCCCATTCCATGCTGACCGCGTCAAGGTCCTCAGCCTTGACGGCTTTATTGATCAGCCCATAGTCTTCAGATTGTGCCGCGTTCAAGGTGTCACCAAGCATTGAAATTTCACACGCCTTGGCCCAGCCCAGTAGCCGTGGCAGGTACCAGGTGCCACCACTTTCTGGTATGACGCCCATCTTGGCGAAACCTGGCATGAGGACGGCTTTGTCTGACATGAGTCGCATATCACATCCCAGTGCCAGGTCCAATCCGTAGCCTGCTGCTGCGCCATTGATGACTGCTATGACTGGCGTATCGATTCTTTGCAGCGTAACTGTACATATTTCGCGGGTTGAGTAGTGAATCGCACCATTGCCTCCTGAAAGTGCACCACTAATTCCCTCACCAGAGGCAGCCTGTTTGAGATCGAGACCGGCACAGAATGCGCGGCCTTCGCCCGTCAGAATGATTACGCGAATATTGTTATCTTCATCAGCTGATTTTATTTCGTCGTTGAGCTGCGACAGCATGGCCGGTGTAATGGAATTCATTGCCTCTGGCCGGTTTAAAATGATCTTCCGAATATTTCCTTCCGTTACAACTTTGACATCGCTCATGCTGGTTACCCTTTGATTTCAATACTTGAGAATTAGTTTAACGAGAGCAAGGTGTGTCTCACTCCCAGGTAGTTGATTGTAACAATATTGTTGTCGTTGGCATCTATAGGCATTGCAATACCTGACGCCTTGTGACGAATAACCACCCTAGTCCGCCCAATGCTCCCAGTGGGTGCAATCCTGCCAGGGCCTGCGCCAGGGTTTTCCCCAGTTTCCCTTCGGGTAACCGACGGGGATCATGGCAACAGTCTTGATGTGATCAGGAATATTCAGGATTTCACTAATCGGTGGGTTGTCAACCGGGGCGATGGGCGCATAGTCAGTCCCCAGGGTGATGATAACCCCGCCGAGCCCCCGTGATCTTGCCGCCAGCAATAGGTTTTGTGCGGCCGGGTAGACTGAACCAAACATACCGGAAGCAACACCGGCATCGTCAGGACATGACATGGTGAGACAGATGACAATAATGGCTGGTGCTTCATCAAGGTGTTCCACATTGTGCATGGCTTTTGTGTAGACACGGCGGCGATCTGCCTCTGTGTTCGGGTCTGCCAGTATTTCTTCATGAATATACTGATAGCCAATCTCCCGGTGCAGGGAGGCCAGTTTCTGCCGCCGCTTCGGGGATGTGACAATTATGAATTCCCACATTTGCAGATTCCCTGCACTGGGTGCCATGGTTGCAGCCTCTACCAGGTACTCTAGATCTTCCCGGGGTACAGGGTCGCTCTTGAGGTGGCGCATGGCGCGGGTCGTGAAAATCGCATCATGGAGTGAAAGTGCCTGCATTGATCTTGTCCTCAATTAATTTGAAATGGATCTTCCAGTGGTTGTTCCCGTGTATTGAGCGGATTATCGAACAAACATTGTTCAACCAGAACCGTGTCAAAGAAAGCGTGCATTTCCTTAATCTTCCCGCCCTCAATGGTAAATATTTCGCAGTAGGTCTGGTTGTACAACTCACTGGATTTGGTTGGACCACCCCCCTGCATCAGCCCCACAACACGGTTTCCTTCAGCGGCAATGATTTTCCAGCGGGTAGCGAATCGGATTTCCTCTGGAATCAGTTTTTCAAGCAGTTTTTCTCCAATCATTCCATTACAGCAGGCTTCCTTGCCATAGATTCGGCCCGAAACCGGTGTACTGCCCACCATGTTGTAAACGACATCGTCATGATGCATCGCGTAGATTGCGTCGAAGTCGTTATTTTCGAGCGCCCTGTACCAGCGCTCGACCAGTGCACGATTTTCAGCAGCACTCATAGGTTTCCTCCAGATCTGACATCTTTACAATTGCGTCCCGCTGGTATCTTCAGCATATCCACCCTTTAACCACTGCAATTGTTCTTCCGGCAGCAGTCGTGAATTGTTGGATTAGCGTTACAGTAAACCTGATTTCGTCCATAACGTGGCCGGTAAGGTGAAGATACCACACGGAAGCCACGTTGCCGGTAGAAGCCGTAGCAGGCGTTGGATCGCTCGCCGAAACTACCAGACTGAACTTCCGCAATACGCCAATTTATGACAATATATGGACACAGTGGCAATATGCTGTCTTTTTGGGCTGATTTTTGAAGGATAAGTCTAAATATTATGCCCTGCTGTTTGTATATTGAATATTTGTTGTGTCCTCGTCATCGTCTCATCCGCCCTCTGAGATCAATGCAGAATTAGAAATGAAATGGCGCCCGGAGGCCGATTAACGATGAGCAATCCAATAAGTGATGGTATTAGAAGGCTGCGGCTTATTCATAAATTAACCCAGACTGAACTCGCAGAAATCGCAGGTATCCCCCGTGCCACTTTGGCGAACATGGAAAGGCCAGCGAGCAACCCGTCCATCTCTGGGGTGGTAAAGGTTGCCCGCGCCCTAGGTGTGACGGTTGAAGATCTGATTACAAAACAGCAGGCGCCGTTTGTAACACAAGTCGAACGCAAGGACATGCAGGTAGTGCGCCAGGATGATGGTAAGTACGTTAGTACCCGGGTCTCACCGATAAATATTCCCTATACCCTGGTCGGTGATATCAGCATGTTGCCCGGTTGCCAAACGCGCGGCATGCCCCACCCGGACGGTAGCCATGAAATGTTCCTCTGTCTGGAGGGTACTGCGACAATAGTGATTCAAGATGAAGCGTTTGAAGTAGAGGCGGGGGATCTCATCCACTTCCCTGGTAATTTGCCCCATGACTACAGCAACACCGGCTTAAAACCCGTCCATGCGGTTTCGGTCGTTAGTATAGTGAAAGCAAGGCATGGCAAAACATAGCCAGGCATCTGGCGTTTTACTTCAGCAGCGGGTGATCGGCGGGAAGTTGTTTCGATGCCCAGAGAGCCAGCTTGTGAGCCATGGCCTTCTGCGAGATATCAAGTTTGGCTAGTGGCTGGATTAGCTTGTCGTGGACTAACAGGCGGTAGATGTATTCGATCTTTTCGTGAGCTGAATCAGTCGGTTCGAATTCAACCACGCCGCGTTTCTCCCCATAATCCATTCCCAGCCGAATCGCCTCTTTTAGAAGAGCTGCTTCGTTCGCGAGTTTCTTCTTTTTTGACATAGAGATTCTGCTACAAAAAAACCGTGGAAAAGTGGTCACGCCACTTTTCATAGTCTTCAATGTTGAAGATCACGACACCAATGTGATGTGTCTCTGCTGCCGGAGCTACCCAGCGTACTTCACCGGTCAGGTGAGAATAGGTCATGGGTGTCCCGGTATGCGGTCAGGTGAGAATAGGTCATGGGTGTCCCGGTATGCGCTACTGTCAAACTGACGATACTTCCGACCGGAATGGCTGTTTGTGACTCCAGGCGCATGCCGTTCCTCGCCATGTCCATCATCATTCCCCTTAGGGAAGTACCTTCAAGGGACTGATCCTTGTCACAGTCGTAGATTACTGCAAATACTTGTGTGCTGGTTGGTATTCGAGCGTCTTCCCGGGCGTTATTTGCGCTACCGGGGTGTGCGCTTTTCAGGAATCTGCCGGCATGAATTACGTCAGAATTGCCTTCAAGGAACATTTTTATCCCGGCGAGCCCACCCGTAATCTCCTCCAGGTCTTCATCGTCAAGTTCTTCACTCAGCCACTTGTAGAACTGTTCCGCCTCGTTGTCACCCTGCTGTTCAACGTGCTCAGGCCAGTCGAGATACAGGCGCATCAGCAGTGTAACTTGATCTACGGATAATGGGTTAGTGCTGTCCGGCATTTTAATGTACTACTTCGATCATCACTAGATTATAAATGATCATGAGCGATCTGTCCGTAAAGGTAGAGGAAGATGAGGATAAACCTCAGGGTGTTTTGATGAAAATAGGGTTCGTGTAGAACCAGAGATCCTGCCAGGGGTCTTCGGCAGGTGGATCTTGCTCTGGTTCGAGTTCATTGGTATTGGTACCACGCACACGCACATAGTGCTGGCCGCTTGTCTTGAGGGTCTCGGTCATAGTCAGGTATTCACCATCCCGTTTCCAGTCATTGGCCGTGAAGCGCCGGACGACCCGGGTCGAGCTGTTACTGTTTAGTGCAGGATCTGTCGCGGCTCCCAGTACATCACCCATGATCAGGTCCACGCGACTAACGGCTGGGTTATTGCCGGCTGCATTCAGTGTGTCGGGGTCTCGGACCCTAATGGTAATGGTGACCCTGCTGCCGGCCGCCACCGAAATTTCCCCGCCAATTGAAGCCGAATGACCTTCATGGTTCGCTTCAAGGTCGATTTCATTGATGAGGTGTCCAGTGGTTACAAAAACATTTCCTGCGCGAAGACCGGAGAGAATTGAGTCATGGTTCCTGTCAGCATAGACATAGGTCTCGGAATATTCGCCGGGCCAGAAATCAATACCGCCTTCACTATAGTGCCGATGTGAATCTGAATTAGCGGTAATCCACCAGTGCCGGCCCTCTCCGAGCATTGAATCCCAGAAACCACCGAGTTGAGCGGTCATCTGATCGAAACCTCCCATGGTTGGAAAGCCGCGATAACCGCCACGCACGCGCACCTGATCATTTGTAATGATCGGCGAGTCTGACAGCGCAAAAGCCTGATGGCCTGGTGCACCAACCATGCCCACTGCAACATGAGGCGCGGTATCATTCCATCGGCGAAACTCGGCTGGGTGAAATAGTCCGTATTTGCCATAGCCTATGGCGGAGCGGGATGGGTGATTAGCAATAACGATAGGAGGTGGATTGAGTGCGCCCATGGTTCGCAGGGCTTCGATCATCTTGTCTTCGGTATCTCTTGCGAGGGTAGGTGGGAAGGCCTCCTTTTTATCAAAACCCAGCTCCAGTTTGTACAGAACTTCCGCTTCATCGTGAGTATGTGGAATGATCAAGCTGCTGTGATCACCGGCAGGTGTGTTGAGTTCCATGCCGTAAAACTGGATTAAGTCAGATACCTGTTTACGGGACTCAAGCAGCTCGGGATACGCCATACGCAAATTGATTTTAGCGTGATTAGGACCACCGTGATCAGTAGTAACAATCCAGGAGAGGCCAAACTTTTTTGCCATCTGGGCGTTTGTCAGAGTGGAGTGTTTTGAATCTCCACCCATGATCGGTGCCGGTGGCGTTTGGCTCAGATCCCAGCCGACACTGTAATGGCCATGAATATGATGATCACCGGCCAGCCATTGCTTTGTAGCAGTTCTTTGTGGGTCTGCTGAATCTGCTGGTATCGATACGGTGGTAAGAAGTGAAAAGCAGATTGTTAGCGAAAGTATGTACGGCTTGAACTGCATTGCCGGGAGACCTCTGGAAAAGAGGTAAATATATGGGCGAATTGGGGTCAGAGTAAAGAGCCAGAGTAACTTTACTCTGACCCGAGCGCTGCGGTATGCCGGGCTAGTTTTCGACCTCATGTAATTCAATTGGTATTGAACCGTCCCTGCTACCGAACAGGGTTGCAAAAAAGGTATCTCCCCAGGTGTATTTCTCCTGCATTAATTCATTGATAAGTTGACTCTTGTCGGGGCGATTTTTGGTTGTATAGGTTTTCGTGGAGTCGTCACGCGTCAATTCAATCTTGTCATTTGCCTGTATTCTTGAATACCAGCCAGACCCATCTGCGCCAACCCGCAGGTACTGGTATCCTTCGTGATCCATTACCCAAAGACGTGTGGTGACCACCTCACCTGTATCATCGAGCGTATGGAGTTGCACAACTTCAACACGTTCGGAAGCCAGCGTCTGCACAATCATAAAGAGCAGACTGATACCAACAAGGGTACCGAAGATCCAGGCTAGGATTTTCATTTATCTTCCTTCAATTTTTGTGAATCAGGGACTACCCGGGCACTCTAGTCTGATTCAAGTCCCGCTGATTTATAGTATCACTGCCAATAAGGTATCACTCATGGTTATTACAAGGGCAGCGATGAAGGTTGTACCCATGTTCTCTATTTCAAAATCTTCAATGAGCTGATCAGTCAGCCATAATAAAAAAGTATTGATGATGAGCAGAAATATCCCGACAGAGATGATAATGAAAGGGATGCTCAGGAACTTGAGGACGGTACCTAACGTAATATTGATCAATCCATAGACAATGGCAACGATAACCGCCGTACCGAAACCTTCTATATAGATTCCCGGAAGGCTTTTAGCGAGAAAGAAAATCACTGCTGCAAGTAGTGCCAGGTGAATAATCACGTTAATCATGTTGATTGTTCCATTCGTTATTGTTTCGGTTACCTAATCAAATACAACAAGTGTGCCATATTTTGTAACTACTTGAATATTAAGGGAATGTATGATAATTAGTTTGAAAAAATGGTGAGTTTGACTAGCCTGTTGGTGGAATTTGCCAGGTGCTCGTTGGAGCGGTGGGGTCAGAGTAAAGTGCCAGGGTAAATTTACCCCGGCACTTTACTCTGACCCCAAGTACTTTGTGGCAAACTAACGCGACATAAAATCCTGGAGAGCAATTATGATGGACCTGCATTATTGGCCTACACCAAATGGCAAAAAAGTGACCATCCAGTTGGAAGAATGTGGCCTTGAGTACAACCTGGTTGAATGTAATATCGGTCGCGGCGATCAGTTTACCGACGAGTTTTTGAAGATTTGTCCCAACAATCGCATGCCGGTCCTGGTGGATCATGAACCGGAGGGTGGGGGTGGATCTTTATCAGTATTTGAGTCTGGTGCCATCATGATTTATATCGCTGAAAAGACTGGTAAGTTCATGCCGTCTGATGTCAGGGGAAAGTACGACGTTATCCAGTGGGTTATGTGGCAAATGGCGAATCAGGGTCCCAAGACCGGGGAATGCGGTCACTTCAGGCGGCTTAAGGATTCCGAGGGAGACCAGTCCTATGCGATCAGGCGGTTTTCCGATGAAGTTAACCGGTTTTATGGGGTCCTCAATAATCAACTCTATAACCAGCGATACCTGTGTGGAAACGACTACACGATTGCCGACATGATCTGCTACCCCTGGACAGTTGGCTGGGAAGGGCAGGGTCAGGACATAGATGATTTCAAGTATTTCAAACGCTGGTTCGACGAATTGAGTGAGCGACCTGCGGTCAAAAAAGGCATGGCTGCGGGCAGTGATTACGGCAATAACTTTTCGAAACTTTCGGAAGAGGAAATCGACGCCTTAAAGAAACTGCTGTACAACCAGAGGGCAAGACCTGCGCCGGAGGCAGGGGGTCTGGAATCCTGAATACCGGGTAAATTGCCAGTCAGACATCCGCGATAAACGTGACCGATTCTGTTGAGTCAGTATTGGCTGAAGACTTAGCTCTATCGGACTACGCTGACAGTTCGCCGAACCAGTGTAATTTTTCTGCGAGCTGAACAACCTGGCCGATGATGATTAGTGTTGGCGAACGCAGCTGTGCTTTTTTCGCCGCGGAAACCAGGCCGGCCAGACTACTCACGATGAGTTGTTGATCTGCTGAAGTTCCCTGTTGGATGGCCGCTGCGGGTGTGTCATGGGCCAGGCCGTGTGCCTGGAGCTGCTCACAAATCATGGGCATGCTGGTCAAGCCCATATAGAAGACCAGAGTCTGTCGGTTGTTTACAAGGCTCGACCAGGGAACGTCTAATTCACCATTATGTTTTTTATGACCGGTAACAAAGGTGACACTTTCCGCATGGTCGCGATGGGTTAGGGGAATTCCGGCATAGGCGGAGCAACCATTGGCGGCACTGATGCCGGGAACAACCTGGAAGGGAATTTGCGCTTCTGCCAGGGCCGTCAGCTCCTCTCCACCACGCCCAAAAATGAATGGGTCACCACCCTTCAGACGGCATACCCGCTTACCCTGGCCAGCAAGTTTTATGAGTTCACTATTGATATCTTCCTGGCTTTTGCTGTGGTGGCCTTTCTCTTTCGCAACTGAAATTTTTAGTGCATCCCGCCGTACCAGGTTCAGCACGGGTTGTGAGACGAGGTTGTCGTAGAGAACGACGTCCGCCTGTTGTATCAGGCGAAGGGCTTTAAGGGTGAGCAGTTCCGGGTCTCCAGGGCCTGCACCAATAAGGGAAACCTGCCCCTCTGGCCGGGTATGGCCATGAGACTGCTTTTCCAGTTCGGAGTTGAATAGGGTGGCTGCTTCGCTTTCATTACCGTTGAGCACGGCATCTGCGATTGGCCCTGCCAGCGCCTCCTCCCAGAAATGCCGACGTGCGCCCATTGAACTGAGACTTGATTTCACCCGGTCGCGAAAGTTTCCTGCAAACCGGGCCAGTCGGCCATAGGCAGCGGGCACCAGGGTTTCTATCTGTTGTCGCAACATGCGGCTTAATACAGGTGCGGTGCCCCCACTGGATATTGCAATCACCAGGGGTGAGCGATCGATAACAGCCGGGGTAACGAAGCGACAGTAATCGGGATCATCAACCGCGTTGGCGAGTACACCGATAACCTCAGCTTCGGCAAAGATCCGCTGGTTCAAAGAGGAGCTTGCTGTGGCCGCTATGACCAGGCTCTTACCATAGAGGTCAGTACTGGTAAATTCGCGGTGCCTGCAACTTATCTTCCCTTCCTGCAGCCACTGGTCAAGCAGCGGTGTCAGGCGCATTGCCACCAGGGTAATATTTGCTTCTGCGGCAAGCAGACTTTGCACTTTTCGAGTGGCTACATCACCACCACCGACGACAAGGCAGTGTTGGTTCTTTAACTTTAGAAATATGGGGAAGTAGTCCATTGCTTTACTCTGACTCCAAACCTGGAAATATACTCTGATCCCAATCCTATTTCTGGTAACTTGCTGAAAAGGGTTTCAGGTATTTTGCAGCATCAGATACCTGTTGATTCGCAGGCAGGGCAAAGGCATTGAAGCCCACTCTTCGTAACAGGTACAACTGGTCCAGTTGCACTTCACCGACGGCCCTGAGTTCTCCCCTGTAGTCATACCGCTCACGCAGAATGCGGGCAAGACTGTAACCTCGCCCATCTCCGGGAGCCGGAAAATCAATGCAGATAAGCTGTAACAGATCCAGGTCCGGCACCAGTTGGCTCAAGCTGTCGGTATTCGCTAATGCCAGACCTTTAGGGCCCGGATAGTCAATGCACTGGTCGTGTTGTTCAAGCCAGCGCCCATATTCAAAAACCAACGGTTGCGCTGTATTGGGTAAGGGTTCTTCACTGCCCAGGAAAGACCAGTCGTCAGCAACGACCTGCTCACCTTTGAGAATCTGGTCAGCCATAGACAGCATCCTTGAATGGCGCGATACCAAGACGATGCACTGCATCCAGGAAAGATTCCTGATCCTGGCGCTGGGCAACAAAGGTGTCCAGAATTATTGCAATCGTTTTGGCCACATCATTCTTTGCCACTGCCTTGCCAATGATTTTGCCGAGTGAAGCATTTTCCTCGGATGAACCACCCAGGGTAATCTGGTACCACTCCTCGCCTTTTTTATCGACTCCCAGAATGCCAATGTGACCGACGTGATGATGGCCACAGGCGTTCATACAGCCCGAGATTTTTATTTTGATCTCCCCCAGGTCATAGAGGTAATCCATGTCATCAAAGTGTGCACTGATCTGCTTGGCTATCGGGATTGCAGTTGCATTGGCCAGGCCGCAATAATCCAACCCGGGGCAGCAGATCACGTCTGTCAGGCAGCCAATGTTGGGTGTTGCCAGCTCCAGTTTAACCAGCTCCAGCCAGAGCGTATGCAAATCGGTCTCGAGGACGTCCGCAAAAATGAGGTTCTGTTCGTGGGACACACGTATTTGACCAAAACTGTATTTGTCTGACAGTTCAGCCACGCCATCCATTTGCTCGTGGGTGAGGTCACCCGGCGGCTGTTCGGGCGCTTTCACGGATAGGGTCACAATGCGGTAACCGGCCAGCCTGTGCGGTTGGGTGTTGTGCTCGTACCAGGCTGAAAAAGCTGGGCTATCGCTGCGTTTTGCTGCAACTGAATCTTTCCCATTAGTCTCTGGTGCATATTCGAAGGGCTGAAAGTGAGCCTGCATCTGCTTGATGCTGGCATCATCAAGCGCAAGGCCGCTGTCTTTCAGCTGCAGCCACTCCTCTTCCACCAGTTCGGTGAAGCGTTCTATCCCCAGGCTGTTAACCAGTATCTTGATACGCGCCTTGTGTTTGTTGTCTCTGCGCCCGGCCAGATTGTAGACTCGTAGAATCGCTTCAAGGTAGGAGAACAGGTGTTTTTTCGGCAGGAAATCTCTTACCACCTTAGCAATCACCGGCGTACGTCCAAGACCTCCACCTACGAGGATGCGAAAACCCACTTCGTTACTGGCCGGGTCCTGTAAAATCTGGATGCCAATATCATGTACCTGGGTTGCGGCACGGTCATTTTCTGTGCCGGATACTGCGATCTTGAACTTGCGTGGCAGGTAGGTAAATTCCGGGTGGAAGGTAGACCACTGACGAATAAGTTCACAGTAAGGGCGTGGGTCTTCCAATTCGCCTGCTATTGCACCTGCCAGGTGATCAGCAGTCGTATTGCGAATGCAGTTTCCGCTGGTTTGTATGGCGTGCATCTGTACGGTGGCCAGATCTGCCAGGATATCGGGCACCTGTTCGAGTTTTGGCCAGTTGAATTGTATGTTTTGGCGCGTAGTCAGATGACCGAAGCCACGATCGTAAGTACGCGCTATGTGGGCAAGTTTGCGCAGCTGGTCTGATGACAGCAGGCCATAGGGAATTGCAATGCGCAGCATCGGGCTATGTCGCTGGATATAGACGCCATTCATCAGGCGCAGCGGAAGGTATGCCTCTTCACTAAGCTGGCCATCAATAAAACGTCGTGTTTGATCGCGGAACTGCTCCACCCGTTCTTCAACCAGGCGCTGATCCACGGTGGAATACTGGTACATCGCTGATATATCAATTTTTAACGGGGCGAAGGCTAAAGGAAACAGGTGAGAACAGAAAATACTTTTTGCTTCTCAACTTATAACGAAACTGACTGCATTGTTGGGCTACGGGCACATTTTCGCTCAATTTAAACTGTAAAGTGGTTTGCCAGGCCTTTCCACCCCTGTTGCTGCTAAACTGCCGCCATGAATGATCGAGTGCCAGGTTGGTATCGGCTAGCCTGGTTTCTGGGTCGTGCCCCCGCCTTAACGACAAACCAGTGGAGACTTCTGGGTCTGGTCGCGGCTGTTTCCATTTTCGAGCAGTACGACATATACCTGTTTTCCCTGAACCTGAAGCAGATACAGGCAGATCTTGCCATTCCAGAATCGCAGTTGGGTGTCCTGGGAGCGATAGTCAGGGCCGGCTCATTCCTCTCGGTCCTGCTTGCCATCGCTGCCGATCGCTGGGGCCGAAGGGCACTACTGATGCTGACGGTGCTGGGTTATACGCTATTCACCGGGGCTACCGCCTTCTCATCCAGTGCCGAGATGTTCGTTGTATTCCAGCTTTTTGCCCGGGGTTTTGCCAGTGCCGAGGTCATGATTGCGGCCGTGGTTATTGCCGAAGAATTCCCACCGGAAAACAGAGGCTGGGGGATAGGGGTTCTGGCGGCTTTGCAGTCACTTGGAGCCGGCCTGGCTGCCCTGCTATTTTTCTTTGTCGACATAATACCCTTTGGCTGGCGTACGCTGTACTTTGTGGGCCTCTTCCCCCTGCTGCTAATCGCCTATTGGCGCAGAAAATTACCGGAAACAAGGCGGTTTGAAGAGGTGCGGGAGGTTCAGCGGCGGGACCATGTATTTAAACCTTTCCTGGAGCTGGTCAGGCAATACCCGAAGCGAATGGTCACCCTGTTCAGTGCTGTGTTTTTCTTTGGACTGGGCGTTAGTCCCGCGGCCTTTTTTGCACCTAAATATCTGCAGGATATTCACCACTGGACGCCAGCATCGATTTCAATACTCCATCTTGCCGGCGGTCTGCTGGCGATACTCGGCAATCCCCTCGCTGGCTGGATGAGCGACCGCTTCGGCAGACGCCCAGTAACCTGTATTTTCACTCTGTGTTTTGCGTTTATGGCCATGTTTTTTTACAGCGCCATCGGAATGTTTGTGCCGCTATTGTGGATTGCGCTGATCTTTTTCCTTATGGGTGGTGACGTTACCCTCTCCACCTACGGTACAGAGTTGTTCCCAACCAAATTTCGATCCTCTGCAACGGGACTCCGGGGATTTATTGGTACGATTGCATCCATACTAGGTTTAAGTGCCGTTTCCGGGCTGTTCATGATCTTCAACTCCAACTGGATCTCCATTGCCGTCCTGTGTGGGGTCTGTTTTCTTGCCCCGGTAATTGTGTGGCTCTTCCTGCCTGAAACAGCGGGTCGGACCCTTGAAGAAATATCTCCCGATGGTGATGACTCATCGCCTACCTGATCTCAACATGTCTGTAGAAATCGTCTTGGCAGAGAAGGCGGCAGAGAAGGGACAGGCGCCATTTCCAGTGGAACTTATCGTTTTCGAAGAAGACACGAGCCTTGTTCTTAGTGCTGGAAACTTCATGCGGGATATCAGGCAGGAAACATCTGAACTGGTACAGGAAATGTCACATTTTGAACCACTAGTGCGTGGCACAGTGGTAAGAAAGGGGCAGCGCCTCTATGCAATTGTTCATGACCTGGATCAGGAGCCTGCCTGCGATAAACAATCAGTGAGGCAGGCGCTTGATGAAATAATGCGCATTTGTATTGAAACTAAAGTCCGGAGTATTGCCATTGAACCACTTGGCTGTGTTCATGGTCATCTTGACAGGGATTGGTTTCTGCAACAGCTGGAGGAAAGCGCTGCCGCCAGTTCGCTGCAGCGCATCTGGGTTTCCCTTCCCCCAGCGGTTTAGTTTCCCATGGCTTATTCGAACTCGCGTTCTTTCCACCAGGGATAGTACTCCGGCATATCGGTACTAACTTTGCCGGGAAAAACCGCGTCCCTCTTTTCAAGAAAAGACTGCACACCTTCCTGGGCATCAGCAGACTGCCCCCGGTAGAAAATACCCCGAGAATCGATGTTATGCGCCTCTACTGGGTGGTCTGCACCCAGCATTTTCCACATCATATGGCGAATCAGGGCGACTGAAACGGATGAGGTCTGCTGGGCAAACTCGCGGGCAAGCTGCCGGGCAGCTGGCATCAGGTCGTCTGGCTTGTGGATACTTCGTACCAGACCTCGCTCGCAAGCTTCTGCAGCCTCGAATACGCGGCCCGAGTATGTCCACTCAAGTGCAGTCTGGATACCAACAAGCCTGGGCAGGAACCAGCTTGAGCAGGCTTCAGGAACAAGTCCCCTGCGGGCAAAGACGAATCCATAGCGGGCCGTCTCCGATGCCAGGCGAATGTCCATGGCGCATTGCATCGTGACGCCAACACCTACTGCAGGTCCGTTGCAGGCGGAGATAATGGGTTTTAGACATTTATACATGCGTAGTGTCAGCACGCCGCCGCCGTCAGCGCCTAGACCTCGCCCATCGGCCTCGCGGTTGAATGTATTTGCTCCGCCCGACAGATCTGCGCCAGCACAGAATCCGCGGCCAGCACCGGTAAAGATGATCGCCTTTACTTCATCGTCAGCATCAGCGCGGTCCAGTGCGTCAATGATTTCAGTGCACATCACGCCGGTGAAGGCATTGAGCTTTTCCGGGCGGTTCAGGGTGATGGTCAGTATGTTTTCCTCTACCTCGTAGAGAATCTGTTCGTAGTCCATTGCGTGGTCCTTAGTTTGGAGTTGATTGAAAAAGACGAGAAATTTGTGTCTTTGTGCCTGAGTCTCGTGAATAAGGCAATAGCTCATCGCATATTCCGCGGTTGTCTGCGCCGGTTTTACTGGCCGTATTTTTTACTGTTTTCCTCCAGGTATTGCGCTTCCTTAAGGGTGGACTGCCTGCCCAGGGTCTTGTTTCTATGAGGAAATCTGCCAAACCTGCTAACAATATCCCTGTGGCCACGACTGAATTCAGCGAAGCCTTTTAAAGATGTCTGCCACTCAGGCGGTGCCTCGTCATGTAATTCATCGAACAGGTCAACTGCCCGCTCCTGTGCAGCAATTGATTCTGCGTGATGAAAAGGGTGGTAGAGGAATACGCGGCCAAAATATGAGAGCGACAGGTGGTCTCCTTTGTCGATGCAGCTTGTTGCGATGTTTAGTGCCATCGCATCATTTTTCCAGGCGTCACTGCTGCCACGATTAATGTTCCGGGTAAACTGGTCAAGCAGTATGACCATCGCCAGGTGACCTTCTGGTGAGTCAAGCCAATCGTTAAGTTTGGATTGTTCTGCAAGCTCGAGTATTTTGCCAAATCGATCCCTGATCTGGTTGTCGGTCTGGCTGCTTACGCGATACCAGAGTTTTGACCGGGCCTTTGCTGTCGACAGATCACGCTGGGCTTCACCGAGCCAGTAGTCGATAACATCGCGGTGGTTAGCTTGCATACTGGTTGACCTCTTCGTCCGTCAGTACAAGAAACACTCTTTCCCTGAGTTCTCTTTTTTTATCCTTGGTTGCATAGGGCATTCCCAGCTTCAGGGCTCAACTGATCCAGGGGTTTTTATGAAATTTCCCAGCTGCTACAGCCTGTCTGCCCAGGGCTGGAAGACACTTTTAGCGTCATCCGTGTGATACCGCGGCCGCTTAGATCAGGGTGCTTCAGTACTCGATGCAGGAAATAGTTAGAAAATTCTTCCACGGTTGTATTGGCGACGGGTAACACGGTGACATCGCGCTTCAAGAAAGGGATTCGCTCGCCGTTGAAAAGCGCGATTGTATGGTTGGTCTCATACTCAAGTTTCAGGTGTGGAGACTTCCCCGGCAGTACTACATGCTCATCGATTTCATCACAGATACTGCGGATGACTGATTTAATAATGTTGTAGTCAAATATCAGGCCGTTTTCGTCGACTGGAGCGGTCAGTTCACAGGTGACTTGAAAATTGTGGCCATGGATATTTTCCCGTTCGCTTTTGCTGAAAATCGTAAAATGTGCGATTGAAAAATTAAGCGCGTGTTTAGCGATCTCAATGCTGCTATATCGCTTGTTGTCAGTGTTGCCCAAAGGATCTGTCCGAAACAAAAAGAAGCCATAGTAGCCTAGCAGGCTGGTTGAATATAGGGCGCTCTATTGCCTGCGGCGGCAAGGCAAGTCATGATAACGGTCAGTTCCCAAAAACAAGGAAGAAAAAATGCCGTTATCCAGTTTGAGCCGCTCTATCGCGGGAGAAGTTGCCATTGTAACCGGTGCCGCCAGCGGTATGGGAAGAGCAACTGCACATTTGTTTGGCGATGAGGGTGCTCGCGTTGCGCTCATTGATATCAATGAGGAACCGCTGCTTAAAGTTTGCAAGGAGATGACGGATGAAGGGTACGATGCTAAAGCCTGGGTCCTTGACCTTTCTGACCGGGATGCCATTACAGGCGTCATCACAGATATAGGAAACCATTTTGGTGGTATCGATATCCTGGTTAACAATGCAGGTATATCCATACCGTCACCCATTGACAGTGATGAATATCCGGAAGCCTGGGACAAGGTGCTATCCGTTTTGCTGACAGCACAGGTCATTACCATTCGTGCTGCGCTACCTTTTATACGAAAGTCGCCGCATGGGAGAATCGTTAATATTGCCTCAACCGAAGGGTTGGGGGCGACCAAGTTTGGAAGCCCTTATACAGCTGCAAAAACGGGCGTGATTGGACTCACACGATCCATGGCAGTTGAACTGGGTCCGGAACGCATTACCTGTAACTGTATATGTCCGGGACCGATCAACACGGGAATGACGGCAGCAATCCTGCCAGAGCACAAGGCGATATTTGCCAGAAGGAGAACCGCTCTGAAGCGCTACGCGGAACCGGAAGAAGTTGCCCACGGGACCCTCAGCCTGGTATTGCCGGCTTCCCAGTATATTACTGGTGTCACCCTGCCGGTTGATGGTGGTCTTACTATTAAGAACGCTTAGGTAATCGCTCTCTTTTTAAGAACCAGGCTGCCTATTGAGTAGCCTGCGCCGAAGGAGCAAATGACACCCAGGTCACCTTGCTGCAAATCCTTATGATAGAGGTTGAACGCTATCAGTGACCCGGCTGATGCTGTATTCGCGTATTCATCCAGGACTATAGGGGCTTCCTCGGCAGTTGCCTGCCTACCTAGCAAGCGTTTACTGATCAGCAGGTTCATATTCAGGTTAGCCTGGTGCAGCCACCAGCGTTTCAGATCCTGGGGTGTCAGGTCGAGTTTTTCCAGGTGATCAGTGATGTGCTTTGCAGCCAGTGGGCAGACTTCCTTGAACACGCTTCGGCCCTGTTGATGAAATAACTTATCAGTACCATATGGGTCATCATCGGTTGCATAGGTGATA
>Ga0187827_10003973_pt1 | contig 18592 bp, 13 predicted proteins | sample ETNtaG_39_FD_167969 | JGI IMG/M metagenome (GOLD analysis project Ga0187827, IMG submission 167969) | Marine microbial and viral communities from oxygen minimum zone, Eastern Pacific Ocean - ETNP2014_SV_150_PacBio MetaG (Illumina Assembly) | ecosystem: Environmental > Aquatic > Marine > Hypoxic... | reverse complement strand
GTAATAAATAAATTATTACCATATGTAACATCCTGTAAATTACCAGAATATTCACCACTTACTGAGGAAGCCCAATTTGAACCATCTGAAGAAATTAATATCCAGGTTTTATAACTACTAGTATAACCCACTCCAACAAATATATTATTCCCGTAAGTTATACCTTCAAGTGTTGCTCCTCCTGAAATATCATACGTTTGTGTCCAAGAAGACCCATTATCCGATTTATTAACATTACAATGTTGATTACCAACAGAGATAAACAAATTATTCCCATATGTAATTCCATAAGAACAGAATCCACCATTGGAAGTCCAAGAAGTAAAATCATCTGTTGAGTAAGTTGTTGTCCATCCTGACAATACATATTTACCGTTCCCAAATGTAACATCCTGGTTTGGTCCTCCTGAACCAACAGAACCTGAAGTCCAGTTGATTCCGTCAGTAGATTTTAAGTAAATATAATCTCTTGCTGGGATTACAAAAGTATTATTCAAATATCTTATTTTCATCAACTCATTTGTGGTATTTGAAGTCCGTAATGTCCAAGTAGTTCCATCTGATGAAGTTAAGATTGTCCCATTACTTCCTACTGTTACAAAAAGATTATTTCCATAGGAAACACCATTAAGGTATTGAGTTGTTCCGGAAGTTCTAGAAGTCCATGAAGTTCCATCAAATGAGGTAAGAATCGTTCCTGAATTACCTACAGCCACAAATAACCCAGAAGTTGTAAATCCAGAAGAAGTATTCCATTGACTGGTTAATGCATTGCCCGCACTATCTTTCACTCCAGTTGTAACTCTAATCTTGTAAGTGGTTGAAGAGGAGAGACTAGAAGATGGAGTTAGTGTAAAAGTCTTATTTGAATTAGAAATAGATGGAGAAGCAGACATTTGAACACAGGTACTGAAGCTGTCTGATGAGACCTGCAGTGTTCCAGAACAGGTTGTACCAGAGGTATTTGTAGAGACACTGGTTGTATCCATTGCCTCTGAAAAGGTTAGTGCTATGGTTGAATCCAATGCAACTGAAGTATCAGAATCAGCAGGAGAAGACGAAGAAATCGATGGTGCTGTAGTGTCAGGAGTGCTTGATGTTGTGAAACCTGTTGAGTGTGTGTAAGCACTTGCCAGTGCATTACCAGCACTATCCTTTGCATCAGTAATTACTTTAACTTTATAGGTGCTGTTATAAGAAAGGTTTGAAGCTGGCTCTAAACTAAATGTCTTGTTTGAATCCGACGCAGTTGGAGAAGAAAACATCTGTACACACGTACTAAACGAATCAGATGACAATTGAAGTGTTCCCAAACAACTGGTTCCTGATGAGTTTGTGGTAATCGTTGTGGTATCCATAGCTTCACTGAAAGTCACCGTCAGAGAGGTGTTTGGTGCAACAGACGAAGCGGAATCAGAAGGATAGGTAGATGAAACCGTAGGTGCTGAAGTATTGGATTGTCTATCAGCAATCTCAACCGCACTGTTCACTTTATCACTGTTGTTTTTGAAGTCTCCGCAGTCCTGAAGCAAAAGGAATGAAAAGACCATAAAGAGCAAATAAAGGAATTTGCGATACATCAGAAATTCACTCCAAGGCCAAAGGTCAACAATCCACCTGTAATTTGAAATTGTTCACTGATTTCAGTTCCATTTCCATTGTTGAAGTTTTCATATTTAAAATCGAAATCCTGATAGCCCACCAATGCTTCAATGATTCCAAAATTCCAACCCAACAAACCGAATAAAGTGCTGCCACTGACTTTAGATGTCTGGTATTTCTGACTCTCTGATATGATGATCCCTTTACCTTCTCCTATCATTCCAAGACCAACGGTATAACTAAAATTTTCACCAAATGTATAGGCAAGATCCATGGTATGGCCTGTCATATCATAGTTGTTTCCTGATGATGTAAGTTTGTAAAAAAGATCGGACATGCCGATCCCAAATCCCATCCAATGAAATGCAAGGGAAAAACTTGAAACAGATGTGCTTGCAGATGTAAATGAACCGCCTAGAACTCTAAGCCTGAAGTCATCAGTTGCAGAAGGTTTATCCTCATCTTCATCCTGTTGTTGACGTTCTACAGGTTTTGGTTTTTCTACCTCAGGTTTCGGCTCAACTTTTTGTGGTTCAGGAACTTCCTTCTTTTCGATTTCTAGAGGGTCAGTGAAGACAACATCCATTCCAGAGGTGTCCACTTCTGCAAGCAAACTCAAAGTTAATTTTCTAACACTGTCAATCAATTGACGGGTCGTACATTTTTCACATAAATCAGTTTTATTTTTCTTCTCATAAAGTGTTACCAGTTTGAGACTTGACTGAACCATCTGCCCTTCTGCGATGACTTCCAACTGAAATAGATGCTCTACCTGCAGCATCTCCTGTATGAGCATGATGCACTGGTCTTCAGTACACTGCTCATAGTCCAACTCCTGAAAAGCCTGTTCCTGTGCCTCTTCGAACCGTTCCTGAGGGACGATCCTGAATTTCGTTGTTATGGCTTCGTTCAGAGTGTTCTGAAGGATTTTTCTTCGGACATCAGAAACCTGCCCAAGGATGGCAACGGGTAAAACAATACCCTCTGGTTTCTGCTCAGACGGACTGGGTGAGGAGGAGGAGGAACTGCAGGAAGACAGACCCACACTGGCAATAACAATCAAAAAAAGGATGGCATTCAGCCTCATCATCAAATCAAAGAGAGCGTCAGTTTCTTCATATCATTTTTTAATACTTTCAAGCGAAGATGAAAAACATTTTATACTCAATCAGAAGAAATATCGCCTGGGGAAAAAGGAAAAAATAAGTACGGGAAAAAGGAAAAAACTTGATGACAGAAGGCCATGCATGAGCCTGTTGGGGTTCAATCTCCTCATTTCATTGGATACCTTTTGAAGGAAAATTCAAGGGAAATTCGATGGGGGCAGAAGAACCGCGAGAGTGGGATTGATGCTCTTTTTTCAGGCTAAAGTTTTCCTCCAATCTGCCGATCAAGGTAATGACATTTCATGGGTGATGTCCGTGGTCAAACGGAGGCGTAATGTTTCCGGGAGGACCCCGGGCCTTTCTGCAGGAGGAGCGTGCCGGCGAACTGCCGGCAGAGGGAGGAGCAATCCGCCACGATTCGATCCAACAGCAGGAACCCCATGAACGTTCTTAGAAATTCATGGAACCCACAGCTGCCGGCTGAACTTTTGAAGTTCGGAGGGGTCAGGGTTGAGAACCGTCATTCCAGAGATGCGGACAACGCATGCCTGTGTTCAAGAGGAACCGGCATTGTTCTGTTTGCTTTCCGGAAGCCTTAGTGGTTCCCAAACCGCCTGTTGCCGCGGTCTTTCTGCATTCAGGAAGACGATGCGGGAACCAGGACCTTTCCAGCTTCGGTGGGATGCTGCGATGTCTGGTGAGATGCCTGTGCCTCATCGCCAGGTCGCATTGTTCTGCATTTTGTTCTGTGGCAGGTCTCTTCCTCATGTTAGAATCACGCTTCGGATCGTTCTGAAGAGAAGACCGGTGTCGTGTTTTCAAGGAAAGACTTGGCCTGTCACAGAGGCCGGGTGTGTGGTGGGTTCAGCTGAGAAACCAGTCAGCCTAGGAGTAATATGATCCTGAGGACCAAGGTGATCCTGATTGGACTGCTCGTGATACTGCTCGTCGGAGTCCCTCCCGGACTCGGTCAGCAGCCTCCTGCGGACAGTCGGGGGAATCTTTATTCGATCTGGCTCAAACTGTCCCTGATGGGACACAACCAGTCCGAGATCGAAGCGATACTGAATGGGGTCACTCCTGAACAGCTGAACCGGATCAAAAATCAACTGCGCCGTGATGTGTTGAATTCGTTGCGAAGGCTCAACCTCCAAAACGAGATCAACATGAGCACCACCGAGCAGGAGTTGTACACCATCCGTGAAAAAATCCGCACCGAAATTCGGTTTGCGGGGATGGAAAACGATTCCCGTTTGCGCAGGATGATCCGGCACCAGTTCGGGATTACCCTGCATAACATTTGAATCTTGCCAAACCGACCATCATGGTCGGGACTCCCGATAGCCCTCCACCCCCAGGTGGAGGGCGGGTATCCAAATTGTGGAGCTTTTTTCTGTCATGGGGCAGACTGCGCCCATGATCCGTCAACCGGACTTAAAAAATTGGTTTTTTAGATTTTATTAAAGAGTTTGGTGGGCAGGTTTGAAGCCGGTCACCCGATCGGGCCTCATTCTCAGGTTTCACACCCCTAGAAATCGATGCTGGAGTTCTGTGTCGTCCTGCAACTGAGATGAAGTCCCATCCCAGACGACCTTTCCTTTTTCGATGATGTAGTGCCGGTCTGCAATGCGCGTGAGGGCATCGATGTTCTTGTCGACCAGGAGGATGGACTGCCCGGCAGACTTCAGGTTGCGGACGCAATTCCAGATCTCATTCCGGATCAGGGGAGCCAGCCCCTCGGTTGCTTCGTCAAGGATCAGCAATCTGGGATTGGTCATCAGGGCCCGTCCGATCGCAAGCATCTGCTGCTCTCCGCCTGAAAGCTGGTTTCCCATATGGTGAATGCGGTTGGGGAGCCTGGGGAAAAGGTCGAAGACCCGTTCAAGATTCCAGGGATTTTCACTGCGGGTGCGGTTGGACGCAGTGGCCACCAGGTTTTCCATCACCGTCAGGTTGGGAAACACCTGTCGCCCTTCAGGAACAAGGCTTAACCCGGTTTTTGCAATTTTGTAGGAAGGCAGTTCGCGGATTTCCTGGTTCTGGAAACGGATGCTTCCGGAACGTGCCGGAACGAGGCCCATCACCGAGCTCAGGGTGGTGGTTTTGCCCATCCCGTTGCGGCCCAGCAGGGTGACCACCTCTCCCTCTCCGACGCTCAGCTGCATCCCAAAAAGCACCTGGCTCTGACCGTATGCGGTTTCCAGTCCGTTGATTTCAAGCATAGGAAGTTAATTCATCAACTTTTCGGACGTTTGTCAACAATCCTGCGGGCCTTGCCTGCAGAACGTTCGATTCCGCCTTTGGCTTCCAGCCGGACCTTGGCGGTCACGCCGATTCGATTTTTGATGTGAGACACCAGGGTCCGGACGATGTCTTCTGAAACCTCGGCTGAAGGCTCCGCCTCACGGGGTTCGCTCAGAACCGTCATCTCATCCAGCGCACCGTCACGGCTCAGTTCAATCTGATAGTTGGGAGAAAGCCTGGTGTCTTCAAGCAGGATTTCTTCAATCTGAGAAGGAAACACGTTGACTCCACGAACAATCATCATGTCATCGGAGCGTCCTGTTACTTTCTGCATCCTGCGCATCGTCCGGTTCATTCCAGGAAGCAAACGGGTCAGGTCCCGGGTTCTGTAGCGGATGATCGGAAAGGCTTCCTTGGTCAGGGAGGTAATCACCAGTTCTCCCGCTTCTCCATCAGGTAGGACCTCTCCGGTTTGAGGATCGATGATTTCCGGGTAGAAATGATCCTCCCAGAGATAAAGTCCGTCTTTCTCTTCAATGCATTCACTCGAAACCCCAGGGCCGATCACTTCGGAAAGTCCGTAGATGTCGAGGCATTGCATCTGTAAACGCTCCTCAATCTCCCGGCGCATCGAAACGGTCCAGGGTTCGGCACCACAGATGCCGATGCGCAGGGAGCTTTCCCGGGCGTCCAATCCCTGGCGGTCGAACTCCTCGGCCAGGGCAAGCAGGTAGGACGGAGTGACCATGATCAAGGCCGGGCGAAAATCGTGGATCAGCCGGACCTGCCGTTCGGTCAGTCCTCCGGAAACAGGGATCACCGTGCAGCCCAATTTTTCAGCACCATAATGTGCTCCAAGCCCTCCGGTGAAAAGCCCGTACCCATAGGCCACATGCGCCAGGTCCCCGGGGCGCCCGCCGCAGGCCCAGATGGTCCTTGCCATCACATGGGCCCAGGTATCGACATCCTTGCGCGTGTATCCCACCACCGTTGGCTGGCCGGTGGTCCCACTGGATGCATGAATCCGCACCACTTCTTCACGGGGAACAGCAAACATGCCAAAAGGATAATTTTGACGCAGATCCTGCTTCAACGTGAAAGGAAAACGCGAAAGACTTTCGAGATCCTTGAGGGATTCAGGGTCCACTCCGGATGATTGAAATGCTTCCCGATAATGCGGAACCTTGTCATAAGCCAACTTCAAGGTTTGTTCCAGACGTTCCAACTGCAGGGCACTCAGTTCATCTCGACTCGCGGTTTCTATTGCCTCCCAGGCAGGAGATTGACTCTGGTTCATGGTTCAACCTTCATAAGAACTTATTGTAAATGATGCATCACCGAATAATTCCTGATTCATCAATCAAAGAGAATGAATGTTTGAGGAACATGCATAAAGTCTGAGAGCCCGTACCCTGCTATGCGTGCATGGCGGAGCCATCCAAAATTATAACATTCAACTGAATAAGCAACCGTTCGAGGCAGGCCCTCCGTTTCGCTCCTCGCATGACGTACTTTGGTGTTTGCAGACTCATGATGTTTTTTCAAAAAACCATCATACGCGATTTAACTCAGCCCTCAACCCGCTTTTGTTCATCACGGGAAAGAAAAAAAGCAGGGGGACTAGACAGCTTCAAAAATGTCCATTAACTTAAATGGGGTATTATTTATCACTTGGGAGGTTAAAAAAATGAACGAGGTCTGCGAAGCCAGGCCGATGATTGGCAACGAAGCCATCGCACGCGGTGCGTGGGAGGCCGGTGTCAAAGTCGCGGCTGCTTATCCTGGAACCCCTTCGACTGAAATCCTGGAATACCTGGGAAGCTATCCCTCCGGGGATCTCCATGCCCAGTGGTCGACCAATGAAAAGGTCGCCTGCGACGTCGCCATCGGAGCCTCCTTCGAAGGCGTGAGGGCCTTGACGGCGATGAAGCATGTCGGCCTCAACGTCGCCAGCGACGCCCTGCTTTCCCAGTCTTACATCGGAGTCAACGGCGGGCTGGTGCTCGTCGTTTGTGATGATCCCGGCATCCACAGTTCCCAGAACGAACAGGACACACGCATCTTCTGCCAGCTTGCCGGAGTTCCGGTGCTGGAACCTTCGGATGCCCAGGAAGCCCTGGAATTTGTGAAACGGGCCTTCGACCTGAGCGAACAGTTCGACACCCCTGTCGTGCTCCGCAGCACAACCCGGCTTTGCCACACGCGCAGTCTGGTCTGGACCGGTGAACGGCTGGAACGGGAAGCCGGCGGGTTTCAGGAGAATCCGCAAAAGAATGTGATTATCCCCGCCCATGCACGGCTGAGGCACCCGAAAGTACTGGAACGGATGAACTCCCTCAAGGAGCATTTCAATGATCCGGAATGGTCACGCCTGGAAAAGGGTGATCCGAAATTCGGGGTGGTCACCGTTGGTCCTGTCTACACCTACGTCAAGGAAGTCCTGCCCGAGGCAACAATCCTCAAGCTTTCCTCGTCCTTTCCCCTGCCGGAGGAAACGCTACGGAAATTTTGTGACTCGGTGGATCGTGTGTTCGTGGCCGAGGAACTTGAGCCGGTCATCGAGCTTGCGATGCTGGCAATGGGATTGGAGGTTGAGGGCAAGCAGCTTTTTCCGCGCACCGGTGAATTTTCTCCGGAAATCGTGAGCAGGGGTTTTGAAAAAGCTGGGCTGCTGGAAGCTAATGAAGACCAGGATGACTGGGAAATTCAACCCATGGTGCGGCCTCCTGTACTCTGTGCAGGATGCCCCCACACCACCAGCTACATGGCACTCCGGGCCCTGGAAGCACGGGTGGCCGGAGATATAGGATGCTACACCCTGGCGGCAGTGGAACCGCTGAGGGCCATCGACACCACTGTGGCCATGGGTTCCAGCATTGCCAACGCCCTGGGGATGGCCAAAGCAGGTTGTGAGACAAAACCGATTGTGGCAACCATCGGCGATTCGACCTTCCTCCATTCCGGTATTCCTCCCTTGATCGATGCGGTCTACAACAAGGCCAATATCACCGTCTTGCTGCTCGACAACCAGATCGTTGCCATGACAGGAGGACAGGACCATCCTGGGACCGGAAAGACGCTTCGCGGGGAGGAGACGGAACGTGTCGATTATGCCGAATTGGCAAAAGCCTGCGGAGTGAAATGGATCCGTACCGTCGATTCCTACGATGTGGCGGCGGTGTTGAAAAACCTGCGGGAAGCCGTCGATTACCCGGGGGTCTCGATGCTCATCTCGAACCGGCCTTGTGTGCTGGATCCGGTTAAAATCAAGGGCGAACCGCTGCAGATTAATGCTGCCAATTGCACCGGCTGCCAGTCCTGCATGAACCTTGGCTGCCCATCCCTCAGTTGGAGCGGAGAATTCCACGAGGGACATAACAAGGTTCAGATCGATACGCTTTCCTGCATAGGCTGCACCCTCTGCGCCCAGGTCTGCCCGACCGACTGCATTCGGCCGGTGCTGAAGGAGGCTGCGTGAATCTGTCAACTCACCTTGCGGCAGATCAAGGTCAGGATTCTGAAATCGAGCAAAAACCCGGATTCCAGAAGAAGGGTCCGGTGAATGTGCTGATTGTCGGGGTCGGAGGCCAGGGGGTGATCATGGTCTCCAAAGTCCTGGCCAGGCTTTGCCAGAAATCCGGATTCCAAGTCAAACAGAGTGAAATTCACGGCATGGCCAAGCGGGGCGGAGCGGTTTTCAGCCACGTCCGTTTCGGAGAAGAGGTCTGGTCTCCAACGATCCCGGCTGGCAAAGCCGACATCCTGCTTGCCCTGGAATGGGCAGAAGGCATGCGCTGGCTGCGATATTTGAATCCCAAAAAAGGAACCTTCATATGTGACACACAACGGATCGTTCCTCCTTTTGCCTGCCGAAACCGTCAGCTTGGAGCAGAACAGACCTATGCCCGTGAAACCCCTTCGGCGATTTTCGATCGTGTGAATAACGGCTATGCGATTGATGCATCAAGGATGGCAGACGAACTGGGAAACATCCGTGTTGCCAATACACTTTTATTGGGATTGTTGTCCAAAGCACTGGATTTCAGTCAGGAGGAATGGCAGTCGGTGATTGAAGAGTTTGTTCCTCCCAAGACCAAGGAATTGAATCAAAAAGCCTTTCTTCTGGGACGGGACTGGGTAGAGCAAGCCATGGAAATGCCTCAAACCCATGAACCCCTCATGGATCCCGAGATTTCTTTTCTCAACCTACAGAAAAAATCTGAAATTGAATTGGAAATCACTGAGTCCTGGTGCAAGGGCTGCGACATCTGCGTCAAGATGTGCCCGGAACGTTGCCTTAAATTGAATTCGGAACAGGTGGTGGAACTGACAGACGCCAATGCTTGTACCGGATGCCGGATCTGTGAGTGGCTCTGTCCGGATCTGGCGATTAAACTGCACCTGCATTTACCTGAAGAAATCCCAAACTAAGATCATGGCTAAAGTCATTCAAAGCCTTCAGGGCAACCATGCCTGTGCATTGGGTGCCATTGCTGCAGGTTGCCGGTTTTATGCAGGTTATCCGATCACTCCTTCTTCTGAAATTGCAGAGCGGATGGCACTGGAACTACCGAAGGTGGACGGTTATTTCATCCAGATGGAAGATGAACTGGCATCGATGGGAGCGGTGCTGGGTGCCTCAATGGGTGGAACCAAGGCCATGACTGCCACCAGCGGTCCGGGATTTTCACTGAAACAGGAAAACCTGGGCTATGCCTCCGCCGTGGAAATCCCCTGTGTGGTAGCCAACGTCATGCGTGGTGGTCCCAGTACGGGGATGCCGACCCGACCTGCACAGGCGGATATTATGCAGGCACGGTGGGGAAGTCATGGAGATCATCCTGTCATTGTACTGACACCTGATTCGGTCAAGGAAATACATGACCAAACCATACGTGCCTTTGATTTGGCTGAAAGCCTTCGTGTACCTGTGGTAGTGCTCTTTGATGAAGTCCTCGGACACCTCCAGGAAACCTTTGAAATTGATTTAGAAAAAAAGGAAAACAACGTTCAGCGCAAGAAAGCCTCGAAGCGTACCAAGAATTACCAACCCTATGCGATTACCAAAGATGGGGTTCCTCCCATGTCGAGCCCAGGAGATGGACACCGAAGTCATACCACAGGATTGACCCATGCTGAGTCTGGATTCCCAACTCAAGACCCCGTCGTGGTTGATCGCAACATGATGCGGCTGTTGGGCAAACTAGAGAAGCATCGTGAGAAGATTGATGCCTGGGAAGAAGTTGAATGCTCCGATGCAGAAGTCCTCATTGTTTCCATAGGCATCACAGCACGTTCGGCAAAGAGTGCTGTTAGAAATGCCCGCAGGCAGGGGCACAAAGTCGGGCTGTTCCGTCCGATTACTCTATGGCCTTTTCCAGAAACGGCCCTCAAAAAACTGCTCGATGGAGTTCACACTCTTATTGTTCCTGAAATGAATGCAGGACAGTTGGTGCTTGAAATCGAACGTTTCTGCAATGAATCAATAGAACTAAAGCGTCTTAACCGAATAGACGGTGAAGCGATTGCTCCTGGAGACATTCTGAAACTTATTCACCAGGTTTTATAATTCAATCATGAATCAAAAAGAATTCGACCCTCGTGATTATCTGCGACTGAGCCAGTTTCCACATTTTCTCTGTCCGGGTTGTGGGCATGGAATCGCTCTGCGTGCATTAGTGTGGGCCATTCATGAACTGGAAATTTCCATGGATGATATGGCATTTGTTTCAGGCATTGGATGTTCAGGTCGTCTGACTGCATACATTGATTCGAATACCTTTCATGTTACTCATGGACGTCCGATTGCCTTTGCAACCGGACTGGCAATGTCTCGACCTGACCTGAAAGTGGTGGTTATCACGGGTGATGGAGACTGTCTCGCGATTGGTGGGAACCATCTTATTCATGCATGCCGCAGGAACATGGACATGACCTGCATGATGCTGAATAACGAGGTATACGGAATGACAGGAGGGCAGGTCTCACCGACTACTTCTGAAGAACGTTTTACACCAACCACTCCTGATGGAAACATCGAACCGGTTTTCGATGCCTGTGAATTAGCCCGTGCAGCGGGTGCGGGTCTGGTAGGACGCGAAGTGACATTACAAACTCCATCGCTCAAGAACCTGATCCGGGAAGCTCTCCTACACGATGGATTTTCCTTTGTTGAAGTGATTTCCGACTGTACCGAAATCTATGGCCGGAAAAACGATCTTGGATCTTCTCCGGAAATGATCCTCAGCCAGAAAAGTTCGATGCGGCCGGATTCCTACGGCAACGTCGTCGATGTCCCCTTCCGTCCGAATTTCATGCAGACCGGGATCCTTTCGAAAAACGAACGTCCTGAATACGGGGAATCGTACCGTCGCAGGATCCTCAAACAACCCCAGGCCGGGGAATGATCACCCTATGAATTCCAGCAAAAACATGAACCCCTTAGGCGGAAAGGAACTTCAGATCCGGCTTGGCGGTGCCGGAGGACAGGGACTGCAACTCTGTGCGGCGCTGCTGACGCAGGCCCTGGCCCTGGAAGGAAAACACGTGTCCCAGTCACAGAGCTACGAACCGACTTCCCGGGGGGGACTGAGCCGCTCCGACATCGTTGTCGCGGACCAGACTCCCGACTTCCCACTGGTCACTGATCTGGACCTGCTGCTGCTGCTCGACCAACTGGCCGTTGAATCCTCCATGCCTCTGCTTAAAAAGGAAGGCACCGTGCTCGTAGACAGCAAGCGGGTTCCGGAACTTCCACAAGGTGCTTTCCGCTGCCGTTCCTTCCCATTCGTCGAAAAGGCCCGTGAACTGGGCAACGAAAGAATTGCCAACATGATCGGCCTCGGCGCCCTCTGCGGAATCAGTAGCCTCTGTGCAAGAAAATCCCTGGAAACCACCTTGAAGCAGAAAAGCCCTTCACGTTTTCTGGAACTCAACCTAAGCGCCCTGGATCTTGGATTTGCGATGGCTTTGAGTTGAATCTACCTATTTCTTTTTCCTAATTCATGATTCGATATGAATCAGAATTAAACATGAATGGATGTCAAAAAATCTGATTTAGATTTGTGCATTTATGGTTTTGTAAAAAAAGTGAATTAAATCCATCGATGCTTATATTTTTTTAATAAATGATAAAAATTTTTTCTACTGGACTTGTGATTAATTTTTGATTTATAAAAGATTCTTAATCCAAATTAATATTTATTATTTGATGTCATGAATTTAACAGAACAAATCCTTCACCGTAAGAAGCAGCCTCAGGAAGGGTATTCCACGAAACGTACATCAGCCTGGGCTGAAGTAGATGCGGAAGGACGACTGGTGCTTCCCCCGGAGGTGGTACAGGGATTCGGTTTGAAGCCTGGAGCGAAGATGCGTCTGGATGAAGGGGAGAACCATTTCAGCCTGCACCGTCCGCTGACTCAGTTGACCAAGATTTATGTGGAACCAACGGTGGCCTGCAATCTGGACTGCATCACTTGCTTCCGCAACGAGTGGGACCAGCCTCTAGGCCGGATGAACGATGCCACCTTTGCCCGGGTGCTTGAAGGCGTGCAGGCGATGGACCCCAGGCCCTCGGTTTATTTCGGCGGAATCGGCGAACCGCTGTTCCATCCCCGCACACTCGACTGGATTGAACAGGCGAAAGCGCTTGGAGTGAAAGTGGAGTTGATCACCAATGGCACGATTCTGAATGAAAAAACATCACGCCGTTTGATCGATTCCGGACTGGACATGCTTTGGGTATCCCTGGATGGGGCATCCGAGGAAACCTATGCAGATGTGAGGCTCGGCGCAGAGTTGCCCAGAATATTAAAGAACCTGAGGCGTTTTGTGAAAATGCGTCCCGCAGGTCATTATCCGAAGCCGGAACTGGGCATCGCCTTTGTGGCGATGAAACGCAATATTACGGATCTCCCCGAGGTGATCCGACTCGGAAAGTCACTCATGGCCAAGCATTTCACCGTGAGCAACCTGCAGCCTGCGACTGCGGACATGCAGGAAGAAGTGCTCTACTCCCAGGCCATGCACAACATCGCCTTTCTCCAGGGAAGCCACCTTCCAGGCCTCAGCTTGCCCAAAATGGATTTCGACCAGACAACCCGGGAGGCGCTCTTCAAAGCCTTCAACAGTCAGCTCAATGTGAAGTTTGCAGGCAACAACTGGGGAGGTGCGAGCGATACCTGCAACTACATTGAAAACGGGACCCTCTCGGTCGCCTGGACCGGAGACGTGAGTCCGTGCTGGCCTCTGATGCATACCCACACCAGCTACCTCCATGGTAAGCCCCGGCTTTCCCGCAAACATGTGATCGGCAACGTCAAGGACCGTTCCCTGGAGGAACTCTGGATGAACCCGGAATACGTGGCGTACCGCGAACGACTGCACAACTTCGTCTTCGCCCCTTGCAGTTTCTGCGGGGGCTGTGATCTTTCAGAACAGAATGAAGAGGACTGCTTGGGCAACAACGAAGCCCCGGTCTGCGGAGGATGCCTCTGGGCTCAAGGCATCATACAATGCCCCTGAACGGGAAGGACCGAACACATCGGCTGATCCCCGTTCATAGAAATTAACCTAGACGCACTCAGATGCCGTTCGTTGGGCAAACCTGTTTGGAGATCAACCTCGAGGAAGATCTGGCAGAGGCCTTCATGCGGCAATTCTCGATGAAAAACCGAGAATAAGGGCTTAACCGATCACTACTCGATTCAAGAAAATCTTTTTAACAATAGAAAAGAAGACGGAGGTCTTGAAACCCCCGCCTTGAGATGAAGGGAATCAGATGATTTCAAGTTCCTTCAGTTTGGACTCAGGAACCACGCCGTTGACCCAGCCACGTTTTTCGTAATATTCCGCCAGCATATCTTCGAGTTCACAAACCTGGCCTTCCGAACCCGATTGGTCTGAGGGTTCACTGGTGAAACGATCTGGAAGCGTGTCGCTGCCTTCTGCATGTCCGGCAAGGTTGTTGAAATGCCGTTCCAGGTTGTAAATCCGTTCCCCGGTCTTCAACACATCTTCCGCCGTGAAGGGAATACCGACCATCGCCGAATACTGTTGGGCGTATTCATCCGCACCTTGGGCAAACGCGCTGAACTTGCAGATGTTCATGCTGTCGGAGAAGGCGTGTACGTTCTGAAAGATCATCGTCAGTTCGCCTTTGCCTTTCCAGTCGAGTGGATCGACTTTGAGAGAACCGAAAGGCATCACACCTAGTTCGGCTGCCGGGGTGTAGGCACGCAGGTGGCAGGCGCCACGGTTGGAGGTGGCATAGGCGATGCCCATACCTTTCAAACCACGGGGATCATAGGCCGGGATGGCCTGTCCTTTGACGGACATGGCGATTTCCCCATGCCCGAAAGATTCTGCCGCACTGGCCGCACCTTCGGCAAGCTGGTCTCCTACTCCTTGGCGCAGGGCGATCTGATCCACGAGGGCCACCATCCCTTCACCATCGCCCCATTCGAGGCTGCCGCCGTTGGCATAGCCTTTCTGACAGGCTTCCTGGTAGACCGAGACAACATTACCCATTTCGATGGTGTCGAAACCATAATCGTTGCACTGGTCAATCAGCTTGGCAATCGCGTTGACATCACTATTTCCGCAGTTGGATCCAAACGCCCAGGAGGATTCATATTCCAGGGATTCCATGCGCAGTCCTTTCCAGGGCCCTTCCTTGACTTCCACTTCCTTCTTGCAGGCCACCGGACAGGCATGGCAGGTGGGATCACCGACGAGAACGTTTTCCTTGACGTATTCTCCACTGGTTGGTTCCGCGCCGTCACCGAATGCCGTCTTCTGGCTGTTTTTAGTGGGCAGGGCGCCGATGCTGTTGGTGATGTTCATCAGCACATTGGTTCCGTATACCGAGAGGCCACCCTTGCGCGGACTGGTGATGTTCTCTTCCGCCATAATCGTGGAAAGGGCACGTTTCTGTGCTTCCTTCCACTTATCCCGGTCCGCGGTACGAACGATCGCCTTTTTAGCATTGATCACAATGGCCTTAAGGTTTTTACTTCCACCAACACAACCGGTGCCCCCGCGTCCACTGGCACGGTCGTTCTCGTTGACCCAGTTGGCGAAGCGGGAGAGTTTTTCCCCTGCCTGGCCGATGGCAATCACCGAGAGTTCTTTCTCACCATACTGGTTCTGGAAGAATTTGACCGTCTCATGCACCCCCTTGCCCCAGAGTTCCGAGGCATCCAATAATTCCACTTTGTCTGATGTGACGTAGGCATAAACCGGATTCTCGGACTTTCCTCTGAAAATCAAACCATCAAACCCTGCCCAACGCAGTCTGGCTGCACTCCAGCCGCCGTGATGACTGTCCGTGACCGTGCCCGTCAAAGGGGACTTGGTGACCACCGCCATCCGGCCGCTCATGTTGGCTTCTGAACCCGTCAGCGGACCATTCATGAAACAAAGGATGTTCTCCGGAGAAAGCGGATCGACTCCTGGACCATTGTCGAAGACGTACTTGACTCCCATTCCACGACCGCCGACGTATTTGAGCTTCCACTCCTCCGGGGAGTCATTGTATTCCACACTGCCTGTGCTTAAATCGATAGAACCTAACTTGTTTGCATATCCTCCGAGCATATAATCCTCCAAAAGCTGAGATGGTCGTTAATCACATTAAATGAAATATTTAACATTAATTTCCATGTTTATATTTCAAAATCATATTTAATAATCATGAATTAGTTTTAGGAAATTATTTTAAATTTTCATCACTCATCTTCTTTGATGAACTTTCAACAATAAGTATCTCCAGGTGAAATAGGTGTCAATTCAGAAATCCATATATTATAGGATCCTTTCTTTATTTAGACCGAATGCATCGAATATCAATAATATTTATTTTTTATGATATTAGTTATTCATGAATACTTAATTTATTGAACTTTAATTTAAAGGATTGAGATGAAGGATAAATTGGATTTTTTATCTTTTTTTCCAAAAAAACAGGAATCATCTCGATTGATGAAGAATCTGAGGGTCATTTGATCCAGAAGGAACATCTTTTCAGTTGACATGCATCCTGGCTTTTCGATAATTCTTCCGGATCAGCTGACAGATTGGAGATGACCATGAAAGAAAGACCTTTCATCATTGCGGGTGGAGGAATCGGAGGGCTGGCAACGGCACTGGGGCTGGCCCGGGTGAGGAAACATTCTCTGGTGCTCGAACAGGCAGATAGGTTTGGAGAAATTGGAGCAGGAATCCAGATCGGACCGAATGCATTCAACTGCTTTGACTACCTTGGCATTGGAGAGGCCCTCAGGAATAAAGCCGTCTACATCGACCGGCTGCGACTGATGGATGCACTATCAGGTGAAGAAATCTGCCACATCCCTCTAGATGTATCTTTTCGAAATCGATTTGGAAATCCCTATGCGGTGGTACACCGGGCCGATCTGCACGGAGCACTTGCAGAGGCCTGCAAATCCAGTGGTTTCGTGGAAATGCTCACCTGTCATGCTGTTTCAGGATACCATCAGCAGGGAGAGTCCGTCCGGGTCAGCATTCAAAACCGCGAGGAACTCGAAGGCTGTGTTCTGATCGGAGCCGATGGACTGCACTCCGCGGTTAGGAAACAGATGCACGGTGATGAACCTCCCCGGGTTTCCGGCCACACCACTTACCGTTCTGTGATTCCAACTGAATCCATGCCCGAAGACCTGCGCTGGAACGCCGCAACTCTCTGGGCGGGTCCCAAATGCCATATCGTGCATTATCCCCTGAAGGGATGGAAGGTTTTCAACCTGGTCGTCACCTTTCATAATGACGTCCGGGAAGCAGTCGCAGGAAAACCAGTTTCCCGTGAAGAGGTGGAACGTGGATTCGAACACATCCATCCTCGTCCGAAACAAGTCATTGAGCATGGGAAAGACTGGAAACTCTGGGTCCTCTGTGACAGGGATCCTGTTCAACATTGGGTGGATGGAAGGGTTGCATTGCTAGGTGACGCGGCTCATCCGATGCTTCAGTATTTTGCTCAGGGAGCCTGTATGGCTCTGGAAGACGCTGTCAGTTTCTCCCATCGCTGTGGAACCGAAGGCGATCTTGACAAGGCACTTGCGCTTTATCTTGAGGACCGCATGGTTCGAACCTCCAGGGTGGTCATCGACTCGAGGTTGATCGGAGACCACATCTATCACCCTTCCGGGGCTGCAGCAGCATTACGTAATTCGGTGATGCGTTCTCTCTCTACGGAACAGTGGTACGAAAAACTGGGCTGGCTTTACGACGGTGGACGACCCAAGAGTTAGATGTATACAATTCCTTTATGTAAAAAAAGGTAGGGGCCTTGTGCACCCCCTCGGGGGCTATCCACCTTCGGTATCCAGTTTCTGCATCTCGATCAGGCCTGTGTAAAGCACCTAGTTAGTTACATGCCTCACCGTTACACCTGAGTGTATTATGTCGGGATGGGAGCGTCAAAAACTACTTTGTATGCGAAGGGTGGCCTGAAGCTCTTGTTGGAAGTCAAACCGTGCTTGGAACTATTTTAGGGTGGGTAGCTCACAACCCCACGCTTCGATTTGGATCAACTCTCGATGGGAACCTGTTACGTCAGTAACCTCGTTTCTTAGTGTACTCTATGATCTAGTTATCTAATCGTTCTTGCTGGTAACCAGCATCAATAGCACTTGATCGGGTTTTACTCCTCAGGCTCCCAACCCGCCTTGATAAGCCCCTCGATGATGATGTCCGCAAGCGAGGAGTTTGGGACAAAGATGCTACGGTAGTTGTTGCGGGTTTTAAGGTTGGGACGCATGGCTATGTATCGCTCCAGCGCAGCTTTAGCATCTAGAGTTTTTCCTAAATGTCCTAGTACGGCCGCACGAAACCCTAGGAGGTGACCCTGACCAGGATGACGGTGTGAAGCCTTCTCAACGGCCTCATATGCCTTTTCATATTTTCCCTGTCCAAGGTAGGCAAAGAACAGCGCAGTATAAAATAGGCTTAAATCTGGGTCCGCTGGACTGAGTTCAAAGGTCTTGAGGATCGCCCGTTCGCCTTGCTGGTAATCCCCGGAATGGACTTGGGCCATCCCTTGCCGAAAGTAACTTAAAGCAAAACTGGGATTGAGCTTTACCGCTCGCTGGCCGTAATCCCTTGCGCTGTCATGATCTCCGCGAAAGAAATAAGCCGTGGCAATGCTCGTTAGAGCCAGAGGGTTTTCAGGATTCAAAGCCTCCGCCCTACGGCCGTCAGCCAACATCCCATCCAGAGTTTGCTCTGAGTCTTTCGTAATACGTTGAACTAATTCCCAAGCTCCGCAAAATGAGAGGTAGGCATGAGCATCCGAAAGGGTTGGGTCTAAATAAACAGAACGCTCGAAGTGTGAACGTGCCATTGAAAGCATGGGGTCTTCGTGGTCAATCCGCTGACGCTCGTTTATGCACCGCAGTCCTTGCAGGTATTCCTCCCACGCGCTAAGGCTCTTTGGACGCTTGCGGATAAGCCGATTTTGTTCATAGCCCGTGACCGAAGGGGCAACCCTCCGTGCAATCGCTTCTGAGACTTCATCCTGGACATCGAAGATATCCTCCAGCGTGCGATCCCACTTTTCTGACCAGAGGTGGTGATCCTCCTGGGCATCAATCAATTGAGCCGTAATCCGTAATCGATTT
>Ga0187827_10003971_pt1 | contig 18594 bp, 19 predicted proteins | sample ETNtaG_39_FD_167969 | JGI IMG/M metagenome (GOLD analysis project Ga0187827, IMG submission 167969) | Marine microbial and viral communities from oxygen minimum zone, Eastern Pacific Ocean - ETNP2014_SV_150_PacBio MetaG (Illumina Assembly) | ecosystem: Environmental > Aquatic > Marine > Hypoxic... | reverse complement strand
GCAAGGCGCTTTTGCGCCGTCGTAGCCTGCGCTCCATCAAGCGAAAGCAACGCAGCAGATGAATGCTGAGAGGCCCGCCCTTCGGGAGTTCACCAGACTGTCCATTGTGGCGTTGCAGCAACTTGACCTAGCGGTGCTAGGCCTGCGTCACTGCGCCTAACACTGAACAGTCTGGTGTACTCTGCACTCCAAAATTAACCCTGGTCGAGGAACTAGATAGAATCCTGTTTCCCGGAATCAATTTTTGTTTGCAGAAACGTTAGCACCTCGTCTTGCTTGATCAGTTGCTTCTCGGCTTCCCGCCTGTGTTTGTACTCAACAACGTCGTCTGCGAGCGTACGTGGGGAAATCACAATGCGGTGAGGGATTCCCATGAGTTCACTGTCGGCGAATTTTACTCCTGGGCTGGTTTTTTTGTCCCTGTCATCGAGAAGGGTTTCGATTCCTGCCGATTCTGCTTGTTGCAGCAGCAATTCCCCAAATTCCATCACGGCTGGAGATTTATGAGCATCGATCAGCGTGATGACCAGGAGAAAGGGGGCAATATTTTCCGGCCACATGATTCCCCTTTCGTCGTTATTTTGTTCGATGCAGGCGGCAACGACGCGAGTAACGCCTATGCCATAGCATCCCATGGTCATAACAACGGCTTTGCCATTTTCATCAAGGACCTTGGCATTCATCGATTCACTATATTTACGGCCAAGCTGGAAAATATGTCCCACCTCTATGCCGCGCCTGATGGCCAGCGTGCCTTTTCCGTCCGGGCTAAAATCACCATCCTGGACTTTTCTTACGTCCTTGATTTCATCAAACTTGAAATCTCCTCCCCAATTCCCGTTCAGGAAATGAACCCCAGGCTTGTTGGCGCCGCAGACGAAATTTTCCAGATGTTCAACACTTGGATCGGCGATTACATGGAAGGGTAAATTATAAGGGCCGATGCAACCTGGCTTGCATCCTAGTTTCTTTACTATGAGCTCATCGGTGGCAAAGCAAAACGGTGCTGCGACGTTCGCTAATTTTTCCGCCTTCAGTTCGTTTAGCTCCTGATCGCCTCGTAGCACAAGGGCAACGAGTTGATCACAAGGATTTCCTTCGTCATCTGCCCCGTGCACTATCAAGGTCTTGATCATTCTATGCGGGTCGATCTCGAGCAGGGCGGCAACATCTGCAATGGTGTGTGCTTCACCGGTGTCAATTTCCTCATGTTTCAGTATCTCCCCGGACTGGTTCAAAGGTGGGAGCTCGCCCTCCGCCAGTTCAATATTCGCAGCATAATTGCCGCCACTACTGAATACTATTTCGTCCTCCCCAGAGTCAGCGAGAACGTGAAATTCGTGCGATGTGCTGCCGCCGATATTGCCCGAGTCGGCAATGACTACCCTGAAGTCCAGACCCAGTCGGGAAAAGATGGCGCTGTAGGTTTGGTACATCACCTGATAAGTTTGCTCTAACGACTCATCACTTGCGTGAAATGAATAAGCATCCTTCATAATGAACTCTCGTGCACGCATCACCCCAAAACGCGGTCGTCGTTCATCTCTGAATTTTGTCTGGATCTGATATAAATTGGCAGGCAATTGTTTGTAACTGTTGTATTCATTGCGCACCAATTCTGTAATTACCTCTTCGTGGGTGGGACCCAGACAGAAATCCCGGTCGTGGCGGTCCTTGAAGCGCAGAAGCTCGGGCCCCATCTCATCCCATCTGCCGGACTCCTCCCACAGGTCAGCGCTCTGGACTACGGGCATAGAAACTTCCAGGGCACCGGATTTATCCATCTCCTCCCTGATTATCTGGCTTACTTTGTGCAGTACACGCAGCCCGAGAGGCAGCCAGGTATACAGACCACTTGCCAGTTTACGGGTCAGACCAGCCCGTAGCATCAGCTGATGGCTGGTGATCTCAGCATCTGCAGGAGTTTCTTTGACTGTTGCTATTAAGTAGGAACTTGCGCGCATGCTATTTATCTCATAAAAGAAGGGCAGCCTAGGGGCTGCCCTTCCTACTACTCAATACTGTTCTCAGACGAGTCTAAAAAACAAGAACTTGAATATCCGGACTAGAGTGCAAATTCTTTCAGTTTTTTCAGAGGGAGCACTTTGACTCTTGTGCTGGCAGGCTTTCTCGGTATATCCATCAGCTCACCAGGGCGAAATGGGTTGGGAACATTTTTTCGTGCAGGTCGAGCTGGTCTGCTGACCGCCTTAACCTTCAACAAACCCGGTAATGTGAATTCACCAACTGCGCGCTTCTTGATGTGCCGCTCTATTAACACTGCGAGTTCATCAAAAACCGCAGAGACTTCCTTCTTACTCAATGACGTGTTGGTCGCAATCTCACTCAAGATTTCAGTCTTGGTTAATTTTTTTTGTATTGCTGGTGCCCGTCTCTTTGCTACTGTTGCGACTTTTCGCTTTGCCGCTTTCCTGGTGGATTTCTTAACAACCATGCCCGCTCTCTTTATTAATTCCTAGTGTCTATGTAGTTCACCTCCGGTGAAGGTGAGGCCAAGAAGTATTCAATGGTACTGATTCGTGCACGGAATTGTTATTGTTGCCCTTCCGTTCAGGGGTTGTATTTATAAAACATTCATACCCGCCCCGCAAGCACTTAGTTCAACTTAAGGAAATTTAGTTCAATTAAAGTTTAATCTGTGATTTATGCACGTTAATTTTGCATATCTGACCACATTTTGTGAGTAGATTTGAAAACTGCAAAAGACAGAAAGCGGAGTGTATTGGCTAAAGAGTAATACGAAAAAAGTCATATCAGCTAACAGTCCTTGAATGAAATCCAAGAACATAATTAGAACTCGAGCGGTAGTATCCATATTTTCCAGCTGCTGATTTTAGTCCGGAAATATTCGAATTCGTGTTTGTTTTTTACGATCCTGCTGTAGTCCGACACGGCTTCGCAGGATCCAAACCTTTGGCTACCCTGCTGTTCATTGCAAAGATTAAGGTGATTGGGAAAATATAAATAAGGTACAATGCACGGTTTTTACGGCTCGGCCAGGCCTATGTAGTGTGCTTTCCCCCGGTATGTGGACCGGCTCATGCGCAACGGCGTGAGCTGATCGATTTAAGAGGTAGGGGGTGTTTCAGAGATGCCGATTTACGAATATCAATGCACAGAATGTGAGTACAAGCTTGAAGCGTTGCAGAAAATTGCTGACAGCCCTCTGGTTGACTGTCCCGAGTGCAGCCAATCTACCCTGAAAAAATTGGTATCCGCCGCCAGCTTCCGCCTCAAAGGGGGAGGCTGGTACGAAACAGATTTCAAAACAGGGGATAAGAAACAGCTGGCAGATTCGGATTCGCAGCCTAAAACTGATTCAAATGATGGGGCTGGCAGTGCGGAAAAAACCAAGCCGGCCGGCAAGGAAGCCGCAACTGAAACCGCTGCAACTACCAAAAAAGAGAACAAATCAACTAGCCCCTCGGATTGATATAAAGCGGGATCAAAGATTCTTATACCCCTCAGGGGCAATAATATTCATTGAAAGAAATAACAGGAATTCAGTATGCGCAGTCATTATTGCGGCGATTTAAATGAAAATTTCGTTGATCAGGAGGTAACCCTGTGCGGTTGGGTACACAGGCGTAGAGACCACGGAGGGGTCATTTTTCTCGATGTTCGTGACCGGGAAGGCATTGCCCAGGTAGTGTATGACCCGGACACTGTGGAGAGCTTCGCCATTGCCGAAGGCGTACGCAATGAATTTGTAATTCAGGTAGCAGGCAGGGTTCGCTTACGGCCCGAGGGTACAATAAATGAGGATATGCCCACTGGAAAGATAGAGGTTCTGGGAAAGAAATTAACAGTTCTTAATACCGCAAGCACACCTCCTATTCAGTTGGATGAACACGCCGAAGTGGGTGAGGACATTCGTCTTCGCTACCGCTATATAGATCTACGGCGACCCGAAATGGCTGAGCGACTTCGCTTCCGCTCCAAAGTCACCAACACGGTACGTAATTTCCTTGATGACAATGGCTTTCTGGATATTGAAACACCGCTTCTTACCAGGGCCACGCCGGAAGGTGCCAGAGACTATCTGGTTCCCAGCCGAACCCATCCAGGGCACTTCTTTGCCTTGCCGCAATCCCCCCAGTTATTCAAGCAGGTGTTGATGGCCGCTGGCATGGATCGCTATTACCAGATCGCTAAATGCTTCCGTGATGAAGACCTGCGAGCCGACAGACAACCGGAATTTACGCAAATAGACATTGAGACATCCTTCATGGATGAAGAGCAGATCATGTCGGTTACCGAAGACCTGGTGAAGACCCTGTTCAAAAATCACCTTGAAGTGGATTTAGGTGATTTTCCCAGGATGTCCCATGCTGAGGCGATGCATCGCTTTGGTTCAGACAAACCGGATTTACGCATGCCGGGTGAGTTGATTGATATCGCAGATTTAATGCAGGCGGTAGACTTCAAAGTATTCAGCGGCCCGGCTAACGATCCGGAAAGTCGGGTAGTGGCCTTGAAGGTTTCCCAGGGCGGTAAACTGAGCCGTAAGGAAATAGATGAATACACAAAATTTGTTAGTATCTACGGTGCGAAAGGCCTCGCCTGGATTAAGGTCAATGATGTGGGCGCCGGAGTAGAAGGCCTGCAGTCGCCGATTCTGAAGTTCATGCCAGCAGAGGTAGTCGATTCGCTAATGCAGCGGCTTGCCGCTGAATCTGGCGACATCATCTTTTTCGGCGCTGACAAGGTGAAGACTGTCAACGAAGCTATAGGTGCGTTGCGGATCAAGGTGGCGGAAGATTTGAATATGGTTAAGGCCGGCTGGGCACCCCTATGGGTTGTCGATTTTCCCATGTTCGAACAGGCAGCTGATGGCAGTCTGACCGCGTTGCATCATCCCTTCACCGCACCATCGGTTGCAGCCGACCAATTGGCCAGAGAACCACTGTCTGCCCTGTCTCGTGCCTATGACATGGTACTGAATGGCACCGAACTGGGCGGTGGTTCGATACGTATACATGATCGGGATATGCAACAATCGGTATTCAAGGTACTGGGGGTCGAAGATAAAGAAGCCAACGAAAAGTTTGGCTTTCTGCTGGATGCGTTAAGCTATGGCTGCCCACCCCATGGCGGGATCGCCTTCGGCCTCGACCGGCTTGTTATGTTGATGACTGATACCACGTCGATACGGGAGGTCATCGCGTTTCCAAAAACTCAGTCTGCTGCCTGTCTGCTCACCGATGCCCCGGGGGTTGTTTCAGCTAAGCAGCTAAGTGAGTTGAATATTCGATTGCGCGAGAAGTCCATTCCATCTTGAAGGTGAATGACAGCACCAGACAGGAGTAGTTTATGGCAGGTCACAGTAAATGGGCCAACATCAAACACCGCAAAGCTGGCCAGGATGCAAAGCGGGGCAAGATATTCACTAAAATTATCCGGGAGCTGACAGTTGCGGCGAAGGCTGGTGGAGGCAATGTAGCTGATAATCCCCGACTCCGGGCGGTTGTCGATAAGGCACTGGGTGCAAACATGACACGCGATACTATCGATCGCGCCGTGGCACGCGGGGCGGGTAATGCCGATAGCGATTCGCTGGAAGAGCTGATCTATGAAGGTTATGGGCCAGGTGGAGTGGCAATACTTCTGGAGACACTTACCGATAACAAGAACAGAACCGTAGCTGAAGTAAGACACGGATTTACCAAATTCGGTGGCAGTCTGGGAACCAATGGATCGGTCGCTTATCTATTTGAGAAGACTGGTTTGATCAATTTCGTAGCCGGTAGCGACGAAGAAAAAATAATGGAGACTGCAATTGATGCCGGGGCCCACGATGTGGTGATGAATGATGATGGCAGTATCGATGTAATGACTACACTGGAAACATTCGGCGCGGTGAAAGATAGTCTAATGGCCAATGCGCTGGAACCAGTGAATGCAGAAGTCACCATGCTGGCCTCAACCGAAGTCGATCTGGATTTGGATGGTGCACAAAAATTGCTGAAGCTGGTGGATCATCTGGAAGATCTGGATGATGTGCAGAATGTGTATTCTAACGCCAGCATAGCCGACGCAGTTGCCAGCCAGTTGTCAGCTTAAAGGAAATTCGATGGCCCTGATTTTAGGCATTGATCCCGGCTCACGAGTGACGGGCTATGGTCTGGTGAATTCCGTAGGCAACAAACTCGATTATATTGGCTGCGGCTGCATTCGAACTGAAACTGAATTACTACCCGATCGCCTCAAGGCAATATTTGACGGCATTTGTCAGGTCATCGAACAATACTCACCGCAGGAAAGCGCCATTGAAGAAGTGTTTATGGGCAAGAATGCAGCATCGGCCTTGAAACTGGGCCAGGCCCGGGGCAGTGCCATGGTGGCTTGCCTGCACCATGAACTTCCTGTTGCAGAATATTCGGCCAGACAGGTAAAACAGGCTTTGGTGGGCAAGGGAGGCGCGGATAAAATCCAGGTGCAGCATATGGTTAAAGTCCTGCTTGGTATAGATGATAAGATACAGGAAGATGCCGCTGACGCTCTGGCGATTTCTATTTGCCATGCAAATACGCAATCCAGTTTGATAAAAATGGCCGGTACAAAATCATTCAGCCGCAAAAGGTTTAGAGGTTAAGTCGTGATTGGCCGAATTCGTGGCAAGCTGCTAGAAAAAAAAGCGCCGGACATCTTGTTGGATGTCGGTGGCATAGCCTATGAATTACAAGTACCGATGAGCACCTTGTACCAGTTACCCGATATCGGCATCGAGCTGTTGTTGCACACCCACTTTGTGGTCCGCGAAGACGCACAATTGCTCTATGGATTTTATGATCCCAAGGAGAAAACCTTATTCAGAGCGCTGATCAAGGTAAATGGCGTAGGACCGAAAATGGCACTCGCAATTTTATCGGGAATGGAGGTGGAAGAATTTATCAGAACCGTAAGGGCAAACGATATAGCAGCTATGGTCAACATGCCGGGTGTAGGGAAGAAAACGGCAGAGAGACTGATCGTTGAAATGCGCGATCGACTGGGTGAGTTGGGAGAGGGAGAACGTACGACGAGTGATGCGAGTAAGCCGGCACCCTCACAAATTTCAAAAGACGCCGAAACGGCATTGATATCTCTAGGCTATAAGCCCCAAATTGCAGCTAGTGCAATTGCCAAGGTGATAAAAGAAAACATTGCAATTGAGGATAGCGAAACCCTGATCAGGCTCGCATTAAAGGGTATGGCTTAGAATGGAAGAAGAACGCTTGATATCAGCATCTACTCAGCCGGAAGAAGATTCCCAGGACAGGGCAATACGTCCGCTCCATCTGGCGGATTATGTGGGGCAAAAGGAAGTTAAAGAGCAGATGAACATATTCATCAGCGCGGCGCGCAACCGCAGTGAACCGCTTGACCATACGCTGGTGTTTGGTCCACCTGGATTAGGAAAAACTACTTTGGCCTATATTATTGCCAATGAACTGCAGGTTGCCATCAAAACCACTTCGGGTCCGGTATTGGAAAAAGCTGGCGACCTGGCCGCCATGCTCACTAATCTGGACGAGGGTGATGTGCTCTTTATCGACGAGATTCACCGCCTGAACCCTGCTATCGAGGAAATTCTCTATCCGGCGATGGAAGATTATCAGCTCGATATCATGATCGGGGAGGGACCGGCGGCAAGATCGATCAAGCTGGACCTGCCACTTTTTACCCTGGTGGGTGCCACGACACGGGCCGGCTTGCTGACATCGCCGCTGCGCGACAGGTTTGGCATTATTCAGCGACTTGAATTTTATTCCGTAGCAGAGCTAAGCCAGATCGTAACCCGCTCGGCCAGTATAATAGGCACACCGATCGATGCCGAGGGGGCACAGGAAATTGCCAAACGTTCGCGGGGAACCCCCCGAATTGTCAACCGGCTTCTCAGGAGAGTGCGGGATTACTCTGAGGTAAAGTCCGATGGCACCGTCAACCTGGAATCGGCGAGCAAGGCATTGGATATGCTAAGTATCGACAAAAATGGATTCGATCACATGGACCGGCGGTTGTTAATGACCATGATCGAAAAATTTGACGGTGGCCCGGTTGGGATTGACAGTTTGGCCGCGGCTATCAGTGAAGAACGCGACACCATCGAAGATGTGCTGGAACCCTATCTGATCCAGCAAGGCTTCATTATGCGAACGCCCCGAGGTCGCGTCGTTACCCAATATGCCTATCGGCATTTCGGCATCAAGCCATCAGACCAGATAGCTGATTTGTTCAGTAGCGAGTAATTATTGCCATCCATAGTAGATAAAGCCTTGGTTAACCGTCGTTGGGCAAGGAAAAGGTACGTAACTTTTCATCTTCCACGTCATTGCCCTATTTAAGCCATATTTGAGCAGTGGTTTGCCAGCATTTATCGGCTGGTAGTTACAATTTGCCGGTTAAATGCGAATTCCCAAAACTATTTAACAATTCGGCCGAAAAGTGACTGTGAGTGAGTGGAATTCCTGCGTGGATACGCTGTCTTAGAATTAGTGTGTGTACCCCGTTCTTGTGAAGGAAACGGATTAGTGGAGACTGGATAGTGAATAATGCGTTGAGCCCGGTGCAGTTAATCCTGAACGCAAGCCTGCCCGTACAGATAGTCTTTCTGATATTGCTGCTCGCATCGGTCGTATCTTGGGTCATGATCGTGCAGCGTTGGTTAGTCCTGTCATCAGCAAACAAGGGCGTTTTGAGTTTTGAACAGCGATTCTGGTCGGGCATCGATCTGAGCCAACTCTATCAAGAAGGCACTCAGATGCAGAAGGAACAGGTTCAGGTCGTAGGATTGGAAAATATTTTTCGTGCCGGCTTTAAAGAATTCATGCGTCTGCGGCAACAGCAGTCAGTTGATAAAGAGGCGCTAATGGAGGGTGCGCAGCGGGCAATGCGCGTGGCATACTCCAGAGAAGAAGAAAAGCTTGACCGAAATCTGGCATTTTTGGCCACCGTAGGATCTGTATCTCCCTATATTGGTCTGTTTGGCACTGTCATTGGCATTATGGAAGCATTTATCGGTCTGGCCAATCAGGCTCAGGCTACCTTACAGGTGGTAGCTCCAGGCATTGCCGAGGCGTTATTTGCGACAGCAATGGGGCTATTCGCGGCCATTCCGGCTGTGATTGCCTATAATCGGTATTCTGCCAGTGTCGATCGCATAACCGGCGCTTATATTACCTTTAGTGATGAGTTCTCCAGTATTTTACATCGACAAGTCCACACCGATTAGCAGCGTTCGCATCAGGGTTCAGTATCGATGGAAATAATTGTCCGTAAAAAAAGAAAACCCATGGGGGAGATTAATGTAGTCCCCTACATCGATGTGATGCTGGTGCTGCTTATCGTTTTCATGGTAACCGCACCATTATTGAACCAGGGAATCGAAGTGGAATTGCCCGAGGCTAACAATGAACCACTGAATATTGATGAAAACCTCGAAACACTGGTGGTATCTGTCACTTCAGCGGGACAATATTTTCTGAGTATTGGCGCAACCGGTGATGATCGCCAGTCTATTGAACTGGAGGCGGTGGGAGAACAGGTCGGTATAATAGTGAGAGCAAATCCAACTATCCAGGTTCTGGTTGAGGGGGATACTGAGGCCAATTGGGGGGCTATCGTCACTCTGATAACCGTACTGCAACAGGCCGGGGTCAGCAGCCCGAATTTCATCACGCAGCCCTTGAATTAGCAGCGGTACGCCGAGCAGCAAGCAATTGAGACAAAGTCAGGTAGAATAGGGTGTATGAGTAATACATTTAATAATATGGTCATTTACAATGGCTACCCGCTTTCGATTGTCATTGCGATAACGTTCCATAGCCTGGTGCTCGCTGCCTTGCTCTACCTGCAGACTAATAACAGGATAGAGGCTCTTGATTTAATTCAGCCAACAGTTATAAAGGCGTTGCTAATCGATGAGAATCCCCAGGTAAGAAATGAGCAAATACTGGAACGGCAGCGACTAGAACGAATTGAAGATCAACGCAGGCAGCGAGAAGAACAGGCGAGAAGAGAACAACAACAGCAGGAAGAGCAGCAAAGGGCCGAGGCTGAGCGGCAAAGACAGGAGCGCGAAAGATCAGCGCTTCTGGAAAGACAGGAACTGGAGCGCCTGCAGGCGGAGCAATTACGTCGGGAGCAGGAGGACAGAGAAACTGAAGACCAGCGCCAGCGGGAATTGGCCGCCGAACAAGAAAGGCAGCGGCAGGCTGCAGAGCGGGACAGGCAGGAGCAACAGGTCGTTGCCGAGGCGGCTGCAGCCGAGGTGGCGAGGACCGAATTTGAACTGGTGCAAAGTGCCACTGGGCTGATTCAGCAGGTGGTACAGGAAAACTGGTCCCGCCCTCCAAGTGCCAGAAATGGTATGCGGGTGTTAATTAAGATGAGTATGTTGCCCACCGGCGAAGTGATCGATGTGAGTATTACCGAGACCAGTGGCGATGCCGCATTTGACAGGGCAGCAGAAACGGCGGTTTACCGGGCGGCACCATTCATAGAATTGAGCGTATTGCCGATTAACATTTTTAATGACAATTTTCGCTCGTTAACATTAATATTCCAACCTGAGGATTTGTTGAATTGAAACTACGACACCTTTTTCCAGCTCTCGCGTTTTGGCTGATCAGTCTGCCCAGTCTGGCAGAACTGAGTATCCAGATTACCCAGGGAATAGATAACCCGATTCCCATCGCTATCGTGCCATTTTCCATGCAGGGAAGCGGGATCCTGAGCGAGGATGTGAGCCAGATTGTGACTAATGATCTGGAACAGGTAGGTGAATTTCGGGCCTTACCACCTTCGAATATGCTGGGTCTTCCGAGTCAGGAGAGTGAGGTGTTTTTTCGGGACTGGCGTATTCTGGCACAGGACTATCTGCTGGTAGGCAGAATAGATCAGGCACCCGGAAGCCAGTTGGTACAGGTCCAGTACGAGTTTTTCGACATAAATCGGGAATTGAAGCTGGCCGGTGAGGTGTTAACGGGCAGTGTTGCCCAATTGCGTGACATCGGACACGAGATAAGCAATGTCGTGTTTGAACACGTCACGGGTTTGCGCGGCGCATTTACTACGCAGTTGCTGTATATCGTGTCGGATTATGTGTCACCGGAGCTAACCTATTTTCGCCTGGAGAAATCCGATTATGATGGCCAGCGCTCCCAGGTTTTACTGGAATCCCAGGAACCTGTCATGTCACCTTCTTGGTCCCCCAATGGTCAGGATGTGGCCTATGTCTCTTTCGAGACTGATTTACCCCGCATCTATATCCAGAATATTGCCACCGGTCAGAAACGGCAAATCACCAATTATCCAAACATAAACAGTTCACCGGTCTGGTCGCCGGATGGCACCAAGCTGGCCATGGTGCTCTCTAAAGATGGCAGCCCTGATATTTATGTGCAGGACCTGGTAAGCAATGAATTAGTTCGTATTACAAACCACCCGGCCATTGAGACAGAACCGAGTTGGACACCCGATGGTAGAACTGTTGTGTTTATGTCCGATAGAACAGGGCAACCACAGATATACCAGATAGCCCTGGGTGCCAGTGCTTTTGACGTTGAACGGCTGACCTATGACTGTTTTCAGTGTGCCAAGGCCAAATTTTTGCCCGATGGAGTCAATTTGATGCATGTACGGCGGGAAACCCGTCAAAATCCTAGTTATCAGATTGCTATACTCAATATTGAGACGCTGCGGGTGATCACCTTAACAGATACTTCTCTGGATGAGTCGCCGAGCCTGGCTCCCAACGGCAGCATGATCATGTATGCGACTAAATATAACGGTAGAGGCGTGTTAGACGCTGTATCCATTGACGGCCGTGTGAAGTTCCGTTTACCATCCACGCAGGGCGATGTGCGGGAGCCAGCCTGGTCTCCGTTCTTGAACTAACATTGCAAATGGGTTGAGCATAACGCTTCCCAATTTAAATAAAGATAAGAGTCTTCGGAGGACTGATAGAGTGGCAAAGCAAAGCATGCAATTTCTTAAAGTGGGTCTGATTATTTCATTGTTTACCTTGGCAGCATGTAGCTCATCCAGTGACGTGGAAGACGCTACGGAGGGCAACCAGTCTGCTTCCGGGAACAATTCTGGCTCTTCGGCCACGACTAATCCTGGCGGCAGTGGTAATCAGCTAACTCAGGACCAAATCCGTGCCCAAGCTGCATTACGACAGACAATCTTCTATTTTGAATTCGATATAGCCGAATTCGATGCTGGGGATCGTGATACGCTGACTTTTCATGCGCGGGATTTAGCTACCAATACCGGCAAGCGTATTCGGCTGGAAGGCCATGCCGATGAGCGGGGAACCCGGGAATACAATCTGGCGCTGGGTGAGCGCAGAGCAAATGGTATACTCAACTATCTCATCGTAAACGGGGCCTCCCGTTCACAGATTGAAGTAGTGAGCTATGGCGAAGAACAGCCCGCTGTGAGCGGTTCGTCTGAAGGTGCCTACCGTCAAAACCGGCGTGTGGAAATCGTAGGAAGATAAACACATATGAGAAAGACTCTGTTTGCTGCAGCCATCATCGTGCAATCAAGTTTATTTGCACTCAGCATAAGTCCATTTGCTGCAGCGCAGGGAAACCGCTCGGTGGTTGAATCACAGCCGTTTACTCCCGGCCAGGGAGCAACCACCAACCAGGATAGCTCCTCTCCAAGTAATGATGCTATGTCCCTGCTGCTTGATCAGCTTCAGGGTGTACAACTTGAGAATCAGGCACTACGGGCATTGGTTGAAGAGTTGGGATTTGAAATTCGCAAGCTGCAGCGTGACTCCCTTAATCGTTATACCGATATAGATGACCGTCTCAGTAGCTTGGAGCAGGCAGAACCGGTAGCCGATCCTGGCATCGCGACTGCGCCCACGTCAATTACCCCAATACAGAGAGATCCTAGCCGCGGTGCGCCACCGGCACCCAGGGATTTAACTCCTAATACCGCAACTCGTAGCCCTCTGACAACCGCACCCGCGACCCAGCCACCAGCCCCTGATGCTAATGCCGAGCGAAATCCCGTGCGCAGAACTCTGGCGCCAGCCGTACTCAGTGAGCAGCAGCTCTACCAGATGGCATACGATTCGGTTATAAACAGTAATTTTGAACGATCAATCGCCGAATTTGATCAGTATCTAAGCATCTATGCTCAGGGCCGGTTTGTCACTAACGCCTACTACTGGAAAGGGCAGGCTTTTCTGTATCTCGGCCGATTCGATGAAGCCCGCGCTTCTTATGAACTGATCCTGGATCAGTATGCTGATTCGCCCAAATTACCTGACGCTATGTACGGGCTCGGCCTGGCCTATGAGGGATTGGGGAACACCAGCCGGGCACGCCAGCTATTGACAGATATAAAGCAGCGATTTCCTAACACCGGCGTAGCAAATCTCGCTGATACGCGTCTGCTCTCTCTGGACTAGAATTCACCCGGCTTCTTTTGATTTCACTCTTTGTATTGCTTCTGAAAGGTTGCTGAGATTGGGATTACCATGTCCAAACCACAAATATTACGCGTAACCGAAATCTTTCACTCCCTGCAGGGGGAGGCGAAAACTGCTGGAATTCCTACCGTGTTTGTGCGCTTAACCGGCTGCCCCCTTCGCTGTCAATACTGCGATACTGCCTATGCCTTCGAAGGTGGGGTGCTGCGAGAAGTAGATGACATCATCAAGGAGGTTGAAGCCTACAATTGTGAATACGTCACGGTTACCGGCGGTGAACCCCTGGCCCAACCACTGACTTTGGAATTGCTGAGTAGGCTCTGCAGTTCAGGCTACGTCGTTTCGCTTGAAACCGGCGGCGCCATCTCAATTGCTAATATTGATGAAAGAGTGTCTATCGTGCTGGATTTAAAGACACCTGGCTCCATGGAGTGTGACAGAAACTGCTATGAGAATGTCGGACTGCTAAAAGCCACTGACCAGGTAAAATTTGTTATCTGTAGTCGGGAAGACTATGAATGGTCAAAGGCAAAAATTGCTCAACTCGATTTGCACAGTAAAGTTGATGAGATATTGTTTTCGCCGAGTCACGATCAGCAATCGTCGCAGCAGCTTGCCGAGTGGATACTGGATGATGGCTTGAAGGTCCGATTGCAATTACAACTTCACAAACAGATTTGGAATGCCGAGCCAGGGCGTTAAGCAATGACAAAAGATATTAGTAATAAAGCAATAGTGCTCGTATCCGGCGGGTTGGATTCGGCTACATGCCTGGCACTGGCGATTGCACAGGGCTATGAGGTTTATGCGATCAGCTTCGACTATGGACAGCGCTCCAGCAGCGAACTCGATGCGGCAAAAAGAGTTGTAAGTCAGTTGGGCGCGAAGGAGCACCGGGTGATAGATCTCAACATTGGTCAGTTGGGTGGCTCCGCTCTCACAGATTCAGCAATGCATATTCCAGAAGCAGAGTCTGATGGTATTCCTGCAACTTATGTCCCAGCCAGGAATACCGTCTTTCTTTCCTTTGCTCTGGCCTGGGCCGAGGTGCTGGATGCGGAAGCAATCTATATAGGTGTAAATGCACTGGATTATTCAGGTTACCCGGATTGTCGACCTGAATATATTGCTGCTTTTCAGAATCTGGTTAAGCTTGCCACCAAGGCTGGCGTAGAAGGAAAAGTGATCCGTGTCGAAACACCTTTAATCGATTTGAGTAAAGGCGAAATTATCAAGACTGGCATGCGCCTTGGCGTGGATTACAGTATTACTGTATCCTGCTATCAGGCCGATGATCGAGGTAAAGCCTGTGGGCACTGTGATAGCTGTCGGTTGCGCAAACAGGGATTTGTTGACGCTGGTGAGCTGGATCCAGGCTGCTATCAGTAACATTTGATCTGGCGGATTTTTTGCACAAATTTGCCATGCATGACTTGTCTTTTTTTATTTTGATAGTACTATGTCGCCCTTCCGTGGGCCGTTAGCTCAGTCGGTAGAGCAGAAGGCTTTTAACCTTTTGGTCGAGCGTTCGAATCGCTCACGGCCCACCATATTTCCTTCGACTATTACCTGTCCAGGCTGAAGCGTTGCGCTACTTCGCTTTGGCAATTTTCGATTGAGTGGATGCATATTAAACAACCTGCAAAGCCTTAATCAATTTACGCTGTGGTATGATTGCTGTTCGTTAAGCAAAATTATCTGTGATGGCAGAAACTAAAGAAGCAATCTCCTCATTGGCGGCCGATAAGGCTATCGTCAAACAATATCTGGACTCGGCGGAGTTACCGCCCGAGCTGGATAACGCGGACCAACAATATTACATAGTCAGTATCAAGGACCTGCTGCTCGAGAAGAATGCAGCGCTGGTAGCTCATTACTATACCGATGCGATATTGCAGGATCTGGCGGAATCAACTGGCGGACTGGTTGGGGATTCGCTGGAAATGGCGCGCTTTGGTCACGACTGCGAAGCCGACACTTTAATGGTAGCAGGCGTTCGCTTTATGGGTGAATCGGCCAAGATTCTAAGCCCTGAAAAAACTGTTTTGATGCCGACTCTGGATGCCACCTGCTCTCTGGATATTGCCTGTCCGATAGAGCAGTTTTCAAGCTTTTGCGATGCCCACCCTGATCGCACGATCGTGGTTTATGCAAATACGTCGGCGGTGGTGAAAGCCAGGTCTGACTGGGTGGTTACTTCGAGTATTGCACTGGAGGTGGTTGAACATCTTAATGCACAGGGAGAAAAAATTATTTGGGCACCGGACCGCCATCTAGGTGCCTACATCCAAAAACAAACCGGCGCCGATATCCTGTTGTGGGATGCTGCCTGTATTGTGCACGAGGAATTCAAGGCACGTGGACTACAGGCTATGCGGAAAGTTTATCCAGATGCTGCGATATTGGCACATCCGGAGGCGCCGGATTCAGTTCTGGAAATGGCCGATGTCATTGGCTCGACTACCCAGATAATTAATGCCGCAAAAACCCTGGACAACGTCAGCTTTATCGTTGCGACAGACCAGGGAATATTTCATAAAATGCAACAAGTGGCGCCAGATAAGGAATTTATTATCGCGCCCACAGCGGGGGAAGATGCGACCTGTCGAAGCTGTGCCCATTGCCCCTGGATGGCAATGAATGCATTGAAAAATACCTACCAGTCTTTGCTGTACGGCAGCAATGAAATAAGGATAGATACTACCTTGAGGGAAAAGGCCATGCTGCCTCTGCAGCGGATGCTGCACTTTGTTGCCGAGAACAAACTGAAGGTAAAGGGAAAAGCCTGAAAAATAAACTTTTAGTACCTCGACCAGGGTTAGGTTTCGGGTGCAGCGGGTCTCTCAGCGTTTAGATGCAAGGCGCTTTTGCGCCGTCGTAGCCTGCGCTCCATCAAGCGAAAGCAACGCCGCAGATGAACGCTGAGAAGCCCGCCCTTCGGGAGTTCACCAGTATGTCCATTGTGGCGTTGCAGCAACTTGACTTAGCGGTGCTAGGCCTGCGTTACTGCGCCTAACACTGAACATACTGGTGAACTCTGCACTCCAAAATTAACCCTGGTCGAGATACTGCAAATGTAGTGCTCCAGCGGCTTGAATCACCCTTTATTACAGTTATTGGGCTAAAATGCCGCAGCAGAAAACCGGAAAATCTATTTGATCTCTATCATGTTAATTCAGCCAATCATCGTTATAATGGCTGCTGACAAAAGCTTCGAATACGGTACTCATTATGATAATGGTCCAAAGCACCTTCTATTTGATTCCGGAAACCCGGACCGACCTCCTCGAATTGATGCGCGATATGGTCAAACAAAGCCGAAAGGAAGCTGGCTGTCTTAAATATGAGTACTTCGAAGGAATCAGCAATCCCAACCATCTTGTGCTGGTACAGGAATGGAAATCTGCTGACTGCCTGCAAAACCATTACCAGTCCAGGCACATGGAAGAGTTCTTAAGCCAACTTAGCGATTTTCTCAAAGCGCCTGTCAGCACCCGTAGTTATGCCTCGCAGGACGAAAAAGTGTTTTCAACAGTTAATGAAAACGAGAAGGCCGGTCCCGAGCAAATTCTTCACTAGACCTGCAATCCCATTCTCTGAAACAATCGCCTTCACTCTCCCTTTTTCGAAGGCGCTGTAGCTGAGCAATGTTCTATACAATCCTAGATGGTCAGAGAATTACGCCTTCTGCCACCGAGCAGCAGCGATTGCTGCGCTGGCGCACATCCACATTCTGGGTCATGCTGGTGGGCTATGTCGGCTACTATCTTTGCCGTGGCAACCTCGCTGCTGCATTCCCATTACTGGAACAGGAGTTCGGCTATTCCAATACCCAGCTCGGAATAATCGCATCTCTTTCTGAAATGGCCTATGCAGCAGGCAAGTTTGTCAACGGCCCCATGGCAGATCGCATTGGCGGCAGGAAGATTTTCCTTATAGGTATGGCCGGCGCAATTTTCTGGAACATTATCTTCTCGATTTCTGCCAGCCTGACTGCCTTTATCGTGGTCTGGTGCTGCTGTCGCTATTTCCTGTCGATGGGATGGGGTGGATTGACTAAAACAATTGGTAACTGGTACCCGCCTGACCGTAACGGAACGGTGATGGGTTTGATCAGTGTAAATTTTCAGTTCGGTGGTGTCGCCGCCACACTGTTTGCCGGTACGCTGGTGGCGATGGGTGTGGCCTGGCAAGGCATCTTCATCTACCCCGCTATCGTGTTAAGCGGAATCCTGGCCTGGTCTTACTTTGCCTCAAAATCCGATCCGAAAGATGTGGTACCTGGCGCTATAGTTGTCAGTGACCAGCATGAGAAAAAACAGTTAGCCGACTACGGAACTGAAGAGAAACCTGCGGTAAAGCTAATTCTTATGACTCTGCTCAGTATGCCCATCTATCGACAATTACTGGTATTCAGCTTTTTAACAACTCTGCTGCGCTCGGTGTTTCTGTTCTGGACGCCAAAATTTTTGTTTGACATTGGACTCGGTGCCAGCACCGCAATACTACAGTCGGCAATCTTTCCCCTGCTTGGTGTACTTGGCACCGTATTCATAGGCTGGTATACCGATCATCACGCAAGAAATGGCGATCGCGCCCGTATGATGTGGATGATGTTAGCCGGGCTGGTGGGCTGTTTACTTGCAATTTCTTCACTGAGCGCATCGGACACGCCGAATTTCTCGGCAATCATGGTTTTTCTTGGCGCCAGTGGTTTCTTTCTGCTGGGACCCTATTCCATGAGTAGTGGCTGTCTCACACTGGACATTGCCGGCGCCAAAGGAGCAGGCTCCTGCACCGGTATCATCGATGGCATGGGCTACATAGGTGGCGCGATTGCCGCCTTCGCCGCAGGCGCCATGTCTGATTATTTAGGCTGGTCCCAGGTGTTTCTGGTGCTGTCTGTCTTCGCTGTAATTTCCGCTCTCAGCGCCTGGTTTATGAGTGGTCAATTTCAAAGAATGGCGGTTCAAACTTGATACCAAGTTTCGTTTTCTCTTGATCATTAGCGACCGCATAACGTTGCGGGTGTACCCCGTCAGCCCCAGTTGGACATAATCACCTGATTGCATAAGAGACACTTTTGGCTCATCGTTAATCCCCAGAGGAAACGATGATGAGAAAGAAAGGAAGTGCCG
>Ga0187827_10003969_pt1 | contig 18598 bp, 11 predicted proteins | sample ETNtaG_39_FD_167969 | JGI IMG/M metagenome (GOLD analysis project Ga0187827, IMG submission 167969) | Marine microbial and viral communities from oxygen minimum zone, Eastern Pacific Ocean - ETNP2014_SV_150_PacBio MetaG (Illumina Assembly) | ecosystem: Environmental > Aquatic > Marine > Hypoxic... | reverse complement strand
TTGGTGCCACGCTCCCACACTTTCCCGTAGACGCGGGCGCGGTCTGGGCCAACTTCGACAGCAAGTTTCATTGTGTACCACTTGTCCTCTCGCCACTCGAACGGAACCCTCTGCATCATGCGTAGCTCTGCCGCCCAAGCGCGCACCTCAAGTCTGTTGTACCCCCCCTGTAAATCGAGTGTGTACCCGCCATTGATAAGCCCGAGGTCAGGGCGGGTACGCCGTCGTCGGGCACCCATGATGTCGGCTTGAACTGTGTAGCCAGTCATAGACGAGGGACCCATGTAGATGACGTGACGGTTGAGTCCGACCGGCGAGCGGCTTTTGTTGAGTACCATGCCGCCATCTAGTTCCTGTACCTGGAATCGGCCACCCCCCATCCACCAATTCGGTTTCTGGCCCAACTCGAAGTTTGTGGCCCAAGGCAGAGGAGCAAAGGAGCGAACGCGGGCTTCGGCGCTCAGGTTTCCAAGCTCAGCAGTGACTTTGCCAGCTTGGTTTTCGCCAGCGGCTGGACGAAACCTGCCAGCATCATCGATAGTGCCACTGAGGCCGTCGAGAAGCCACGAGGCATTGTCTTGAGGTCCGAGCTGGTTGCCATCGGCGTCGAATGCCCTGACTTCAAAGGAAATCTCTTCCCCTGCTTTGACGATGAGTTCCGCCGGTATGACTTGTAGTCGGGATGGCTCCCTGGTCCCAGCGGAAGAAGCAGTTTGAAGAATGGGCAAACCTTCCCCGCTGTAAGAAGCTCCTGGATCACCGATGCAGAAGATGCCTGCCTCTGTACTAATGTAGATGCGCCCGTAGGCTATAGCCGGGGAGCCGTAGATCTCCGCATTACGTTCCTCCCCTGGAACTCGGATTTCCTCGGTGTCCAGGATCGAAAGGGCACTTGGGTCAACCTGCAATATATAGACACGGCCGTTGACTTCTGTGTAGTAGACCTTGTCATCGGCCCACACTGGCGAACTCTTGCCTACAGTGCCGACGTTAAGTTCCCCTAACTCTTCGCCCGTACTGGCGTCCAGCGCGATTAGCTTTGATGAGTTATCGACGACGTAAAGGACGTTGTCGTGGTAGAGCGGTGAAGAAAAACCGATCCCGAGGGCGTTGGCGCGCCAAATCTCACCGTTGCTGGTGATGTTGCCGGAGCCGGTTCCTTCGATCGCTATAACGCGGCCCATGCTGGCATTGTCGATATTTTCCTCGCTGTGGGCGATATAGACAGTTGTGCCGACGACCACTGGTGTTATGTTAATGCCCCGCTTACTAAGTTCGAATTCCCAAACGGGATCTCCGGTGCCGACATCCATGGCATAGACCCAGCCATCGGCAGCGCCTGCAATTAGCAGTCGGCGACCATCAATCTCGGCGACCACCGGAGTGCCCTGAGTGTTGGCATCGGCCCATGGTCTGTTACCCGGCAAAGAGTTCCACAGCACTTCACCAGTGAGCTTGTCGAATGACCAAAAGCGATGTCGAGGAGCCCCGTGCTCGCCCCAATTTGCCCCTATATTACTGAGGATAAGCTGGGCGCCATCGATGACGGGGTTCTGTGTGCGGCCTCCATAGCCTGAGGCACGCCCCGTGTCTTCACCCAACCGCCATTCCCACACGGTGTTGCCCTCACGGTCGAGGGCAACCAGCAGGCCGTCTACACCGTGATGGTAGAGGTAGCCGGTCTCAGGATCGCCAATGACACTTGCCCAGCCGACGCGCGAAAACGGTACGGTGGTGTGGTAGACGTTGAAAGTTCGTTCCCACAACGGCGTGCCGTCGCCAGCATCCCAGCAAGCGACGATAGCCTGCTTGGTCATGCCGTCGCCTTGTCGGCCGTTAGCACAAACGCGGCCATCGAACACCGCAGGTGTCGAACGACCGACGAATGCTTGTTGCCAGATGAGGTTATCGCCGTCGATTGCCCAGTCGGACACGAGATTGATCGCGGAAGATTCCCCTGTCTCGTTTGGACCGCGCCAGCTCGGCCACTCCTCGGTTGCTCCACCGGCACAGGCGATATTGCTTAGCAAGGTGGCAGAAATTACCAAACCACCAATAAATCGCTTTACGGATGCTCGGCGGGGAGCATGAGTCTGTAGCGTGGGCATTCGTATTCTCTCAGGATCTTTACTTGGGAAGGTTGCCGGATGAATTCGGTGGGGCCCCCTGATCGTATGTTTGCTTCTCCGAGGCCGCAACCGTACCCGGACGGCATTTGTCCTAAGGAAAAAAGACGCGAGTGATTGTCCAATAGAGGCCAATGACTCCGATCGTTAGTGAGAGAGGCACGCTTATTCGTGGACGGTACCAGTCACGGTGCCGAAATACCCCCAGAGCAAGAAACGCCGCCAAGATCACCGCGAGTTGCCCCAACTCGACGCCCGCGTTAAAGCTCAACAAAGCTGTTAGGTATTCACCGGGTGGCAATCCGAGCTGAGCCAACACCCCGGCAAAGCCAAGGCCGTGCAAGAGACCAAAGCCAAAAACGACTGCCGGACGCCATGGTTTAAGTTCGCCCGTGATGACGTTTTCGAACGCGACCCATGCGATTGACAGAGTTATTAGGGGTTCGACGAGCGATGGTGACAAGCTCACGACGCCGTAGGTCGACAGTCCCAATGTAAAGGTGTGAGCAGCGGTAAACGCGGTGACCTGCGCAAGTAAAGGCCGCCATGAAGTGTTGAGTAAAAAAAGACTGAGCACAAAAAGCATGTGATCGAGTCCGAGCGGCAGGATATGTTCAAATCCCAGGTACAAGTATTGGGCAATTACATTCAGGCGGCTCGGCGGCGGTGGCGGTTTGTCCAAATCATAAACTTCGGAACGATCACCGCGTTCCAGTATTTGACGCAGCGTGACGAGGTTGCCCAACTGGTCTGATGCGAAGGACTTTGGGTTCTCATCGAATCCAGAGGTTGTCCCATAATCGAATCTAAGCATCTCGTTGAGCAAGTCCGTTCCAACCTCGTGCCCCCTCACGTCGACGAAAGAGATATGTAGTGGTGGAAACGCCCGTGATGCTTGCAAGCTTAAGTTGGTCGCCTCGGTGGGAATTAAACCGGTCATGCGGGCCGTGAGCCCGAGCATCGTGTTGGTGCTCCGTGCGGCCACTGTATTTTGATCCGGGAAAGTGATCTTGGGTAAAAAGACCTCATTGTCGAAGCGAATTCGTACACGCCGAAGGAACGTTTGTCGAAGGTCATCGATGGTTTGGTTGAGTTCGGCCTCTGACATCGTATCCAGAGTGCCCATCAATTGGAGGTCGTCCGTATCCTGCGGCATGCCTAGTGCCAAAGCATCGAGGTCGACTTGCATGTCAATACGAAAATCGCCTCCGGAAAGCAAAACCACCGTGGTTCGAGTGAAGCTCAGATCGTGAGCGGTTGCCCTTGGAATAGCCAGCAAGGCAAAGACGGCGATAATGGTAGCTGCAGGCAAGAAACAGTAGCGTGGCAGGTTCCATGCACGCGGTTCCCGGCTAGGGACGGCCCTATAGCGTTTGTTGTGCACAGCCAACTTTGGCAAAGGATTCTCCGCAAGGTCAAGGGCGGAAGATCGCCCGCTAAGAATTTTACCAGTGAGCAACGTCCGAGCTACAGTTGACCTTCCAAGCATGGCTGACCTTTTCAAGAGTCGTCATCTCGGTCACAATTCTGAGCATTCCACGAACTTTAGGTCCTATTTCCTAACTGCCAACAGTCCGGGAGCGCACCATGAAGCAAACTGATGACTTTCCTGCTGCTCGTCCACGCCGATCACACTTGTTGTTGGTTCTCTTTGTCCTAGCCGCCGGCTCAGCAGCTTGCTCACTCATGGTTGACACGCCTGACCGGGAGGGCCCCGGATTCTCTGTCGATTCGATTCGCCAGGAGGATATGCGTGCCGATCTGTTTTTTCTGGCTTCCGACGCAATGAATGGGCGTGCGGCAACTAGCCGAGACGTGGCAATCACTAGCGAGTTCATCAAGGCTCGGTTCCAACGGCTCGGGTTGATTCCAGGTGGTCCTGAAAACTCGTACTTTCAGGCGTTCAACTTAGTGTCGGCGACGCTTGGAGACGGTGATAATTCGCTGGTGATCGACGGTATTGATACCGGAGGATTACGCCGACGGTCGATCGGAGAGGATTATTACACGCTAAATTTCAGTGCCTCCGGATCGGGTAGTGGCGAGCTCGCCTACGCTGGGTTCGGCATCGTCGAGCCGCGGCTCGGTTACGATGACTACCAGGGCGAGAGCGTGGAAGGCAAGATCGTTTTGGTGCTCGATAGGGAACCCGGAGTTACTGACCCTGCGAGTCCCTTTGATGGTGTGGTTACTGCTGAGCAGTCGCGGGATTGGCGCAAAGCGTTGGTGGCACAGGAGCGGGGTGCTGCAGGGATTTTGTTTGTGAGCGATGTGCACAACCGACCTGAGAATACTGACTACACATCTGCGGCGGAGAACTACTGGCGCGTTAGTCAACGCCCGCGCGTCACCCTTGAAACTTGGATGGACAAGATCGAGATTCCGGCCGCACGCGTTTCGGTACAACTCGCCGAGCGTCTAGTTGCCGAAAGTGGGCAAACCCTCGAGCACCTATCTGCCGGAGCGGAGTCTGAAAGCGGCCATGGGGTCCTTGCCATTCCAGGTCCCAAAGTTCAGATCAACGCATCAGTTAATCGCCAAGCGATTCCAGCACGCAACGTACTTGCAATGGTCGAGGGATCGGATCCCGACGTGGCCGACGAGGTGGTAATCATCTGTGCCCACTTCGACCATGATGGAGCCAATGAACAGGGTGTTTTTAACGGCGCGGATGACGATGGTTCTGGGACGGTCGCATTGCTGGACATTGCCGAAGCCTATGCTCTGGCGGCTGCTCGTGGAGAGGGCCCGCGTCGCACGGTGCTGTTCGCTGCCTGGGATGCGGAAGAGCGGGGGCTGCTCGGTGCTTGGTATTACACAGAGGTTCCAACCTTCTCGCTCGGGAGTACAGTTGCGGTGCTCAACATGGACATGATCGGACGGAACGAGGAAGTTCCAGCCGATGGAGGCAATCGGTTTCGTGGCCTGGAACCGCAAACGGCTGAGTCAAACGCCAATGCAATCAACATTATGGGGTACTCGCACAGTTCCGACCTTCGAGACGAGGTCTCGGAGGCCAATTCGCAGATCGGTCTCGAGCTTAAGTTTCGTTATGACAACAACAGTTCAAACCTGTTGCGGCGATCAGATCACTGGCCGTTCTTACAGGTTGGTGTGCCGGCCACCTTTTTTCATACTGGCCTGCACCCCGATTACCATCGATTTAGCGACACTCCGGATCGCATCAACTACCCGAAAATGGAAAAGATCGCTCGGCTCGTTTACATGACGAGTTGGAGTCTGGCGAACGACGATGGCCGTCCAAGCCTCGACCGTGACCTGTAGTGATCGAAACAAAAGAAGGACGTAACATGAGACGTCTGGTGGTATTGGTCCTCCTGATGACAACACTTGGCGTCGTTGCTTCGAGTGAGCTCACTGCTGAATTCGAGGTGGCGCCTAGACTTGTCTCGGATGGAGATTGGCCGATGTGGGGAAGCACGCTGACCCGCAATATGGTTTCGGACGCGACAGGATTGCCGGCCGAGTGGGATACCGATACCGGTCTGAACGTTAAATGGGTTGCGGCACTTGGATCAGCGAGCTACGGCAACCCAGTGGTTGCTGATGGCAAGATCTTCATCGGTACCAATAACGAGCTCATGCGTGCCCCTGATGTCGCCGGTGACAAGGGCATCGTAATGGCATTTCGGGAATCGGACGGCGAGTTTCTCTGGCAGATGGTGCACGACAAGCTAGAAAGCGGGCAGGTTAACGACTGGCCATTCCAGGGCATCTGTTCTTCGCCTACCGTTGATGGTGACCGTCTCTACTACGTGAGCAACCGCGGGGAAGTCGTTGCTCTCGATACCGAAGGTTTTCTCGATGGTGAAAACGATGGGTTATTCACCGATGAGGTCCGTGCTGGTGAAGTGGATGGTGATGTCGTATGGAGTTTCGACATGATTGGTCAGCTCGATGTATTCCCCCACAATATGACCAGCAGCTCCCCAGCCGTCTACGAAGACCTAGTGATTGTTAATACATCAAACGGTCGGGACGAGGAGGGCCATCTGCCGTCACCGCACGCTCCCGATCTGATCGCGCTAGACAAGCATACTGGGGAGCTCGTGTGGCGTGCTTCGCCGCTCGGCGAACAAATTCTGCATGGCCAATGGTCATCTCCAGCGGTTGCCGAAATCGACGGTGTTATGCAAGTTGTCATTGGCCAGGGAGATGGCTGGGTCCGTGGTTTCGAAGTTACTACTGGTTCAATGTTGTGGGAGTTTGATACCAACCCGATCGATGCGGAGTATCCGCGCACCCGCAACAACATTATTTCCACGCCGGTGATCTGGGAGAACAAGGTGTTCGTTGCCAACGGGCAGGATCCAGAAAACGGCGAGGGGCGTGGTCGTCTCCATGCGATCGATGCAACGCAGCGCGGGAACGTTACTGAGTCAGGTTTGGTGTGGCGTGTTGAAGAGATCCGCCGCTCGTTATCAACGGCGGCAATTCACGACGGGTTGTTGTATTTGGCTGATTTTAGCGGCTTTTTCCGCTGCTTTGACGTTAGCACCGGGGAGGAAGTATGGATGTACGATACCTTCGCGGCAGTGTGGGGCTCTCCGCTGGTCGCCGACAGTAAGGTTTACCTTGGAGACGAGGATGGTGACGTTATTGTCTTGCGTGTTGGCCGGGAAATGGAAGAGCTTGCCGAGATGAACCTTGGTAGTTCGATCTATGGTGCGCCAGTTGTGGCTAACGGCGTGCTCTATATAAACACCAGGAGCGAGCTCTACGCTCTAGTGCAGCAGTAATCTATCGGTCACTGGTCCCTTCAGCGATGGCGTAAAGCCGATCACCGGCGCGGATGTAGAAGTGTCCATTTGATACTGCTGGCGTGCTTAGCGTGTAGCCCGGAAGCGAATTGGTGGCCAAGATTTCGAACTCGCGCCCGGCCCTGTACACACTGGTAACTCCGTCCTCACTGATGATGTAGATTTTGCCTTCTACTAGGATTGGAGAGGCGCTGTAGGTGCCGGGTTCAATACGCTGGTTTGTATAAACGACCTCGCCGGTCGCAATATCCAGGCAATGGACAACGCCATTGTCTCCGACGATATATAAAAGTTTGCCGTCCGAGACTGGTGTGGGTACGTCAGGGCCGTCGCCGAAAGACCACAACAGATGTGATGTCGTTACATCGCCGCGCCCGCCTGCCTTCAGTGCCAGCATTGGTCGCACCCGGGTGGGGGCGATAATGATGTCTCCAATCACCACCGGTGAGGCGACGATCCGGTAGTTGCGGTCGTTCCGAGGGTTGAGACCGTCAGCACGCCAGAGCTCCTCACCAGTTTCGAGGTTGTGACCGGTTACTACGTCGCCGCCGGTGATAACAATTTCTTTTACTCCATCGTATTGCAGCAAGGCAGGCGTACTGTATGAGTCTGGAGATTCACTGATAGCGTCGGTTGGGCGTTCTACCATCCAAACCGTCTCGCCAGTCATCTTGTTTATGCGCAGCACATAGGACGGATCGTCGGTCTTCATGCCATGCAGCACTTGCACGTAGAGCGCATCTTCGTGCAGTAGCGGCGACGAAGCGAAGCCCCAGTTAAGGCCGAACTTCCAGTAATCGTTAGATATGTTGCGCGCCCAGATTTCCGTGCCTTCGAAGTCGAAGGCACGCAACCAGCCGGTCCCAGTCATTACCCAGACGTACTTTCCGTCTGTGACAGGCGAGGGGGACGACATGTTTTGCTTGCGCTCCTGGTGGTCCCCATCACTAAGGAACTTCTTCCATATGATTGAGCCATCATGGCGATTGACGCGCCACAACTCGACGTTCAAGTCTCTGGATTGTGCGGGAGGCTGCACAGGGGTGGCCTGACTTTGACGCCGTCGGCGACCATACCCGCCTCCACCACCTCGTTGAACATATGAAACAGTCAAAAAAATGGTGTCATCCCAGATAATTGGGGTAGAGCCTGTCCACGCTGGCATTTCAAGCGTCCAGGAAATGTTTTCAGTATCGCTCCAGGTAATTGGTAGCCCCGTCTCGCTGGTTGTTCCGTCGAGATTGGGCCCACGCCACTGGGGCCAGTTTTCGGCCGCGGGGGAACTCTCTGCGCTGACCTTATTGGTGTTGACCGCGAAGATGGCAACGCCGGCGACCATGAATGAAAGGATTGTCAGTCCAAACGTCTTTCTCACTGGGTAATCGTCCTTATCAGCCGTTGGGAAATTGCTTAGTGCTTCTAGCACTAGATTCGCCCACGTGTTTATCGATTTGAATGACTGTGTGGCGCACCCTGTTCGTGGGCGCGCTGGTGAGCATGTTCATCGTCCTTGATTTTGCTTCCACTGCCAAGTGTGGCAATCATTTCCGTTCTGCTGGGGGACATGTCCAGATGGTGATCTACCGCCAAGTGCTGACGCAACGGTTCGTAACCGAAGTCGTCTTCGAAGTCCCGCCAAACGCTGTGGATATGATTGGCGTTGTTTTGAGTATTGTCATATTCGATGACGAACGTTGGACCTTGGATCCTGTAGTAATGCCCCTCACCGGGTTCAGTGCTGCCGGCCCAGGCAAAATGAACGCGCTCGACTCCAGCCTGACGAATTTTTGCCATCTGGTAATCGAGTAGAGCAGGATTCATGCGGTCGCCGTAGACGTCCATTAACTCCATGAGAATAGCGTGCTGGCCCTCGTTAATGTCGGCGACCGAAATTCCCTCGGGAGCCCCCATTTCGGCCCGTTGAAAATTCTCTGTGAGGATATCTTGAGGGGCTTCACCGGCCAGGATTACGTGAGCGCGTTGCCCTTCATCAAACGAATTGAGCAATTCAAAACCAAGGTCTTGCTCACGGGAGAACGGGCTCAGTCCAGCGTGGACTTCTGAGTCTTCGGGGACCCGGGCCGGATTTCCGCCGAAGAACGCTGGGGTGCCTGATACAAGATGGTTATCAACGATGGTGAAGCTAGCAGAGAAATGATGTCCTTCGAATCGCCACGCCCAGGAGCCTTCAGTGGTTGGCTTGCCGAACACCATCAAGTAGTAGTTGCCAGGGTTGCGCATCTCGCGGCCGCCCGAGGTTGAAAAGAGCAACTCTTCGAGCTGGACAATTTTGAATGCCTGCTCGGTTCCGTTTGCGCCCAGCCCATCGCCTAGCAGCGTTCGAAGATCTGTCATTTGGTCAGCATCAAGATCCCCTATCCGGAGCCCGACACGGTCGACCGGCGTATAGAACCATTCGTGCCTGATGGGATCATCAAAAGAAAACTCTGGCGACTGTATTTGCTCAGGGCTGAGCCTGCTGACCAACGCTTCCCAAGCGCCCGAGCGGCTTGCCACGCTGGGGCTTCTATGGTTACGGTTTCTTCAGGGTCAGGTTGCGTGGTTCCAGTACAAGAAACAAGGGAGAAGCCGAGAGCGGCAACGGTCGTTAGCAGTGCAGTGCACGGTAGTATTTTCCGGATCACGGACCCTCCTCGGGATGAAAGGCAGTTAGACATTCCATATTGTCCAATGTGTACCACGAGCGAGTGGGAGATAGCACGGGGCAAAACGTCTAACCTTCAAGTCCGGCTAGCTCCCTGAAGGGTTGTCGCAACTCCTTCGGGGTACGGCAGGGGTGGTTTGATGTCGCTTCGACCCACAGGTGCTGTGTGCTGCCGGTGACCAACAATTCATCATCACGTCGGACCTCGTAGGCAAAACGGATCGCCCGGCTGGCAAGGTCCTCAATCCAGCAGGTAACGCTCACCGTTTCCCCGTAATGGGCTGGCTTTCGATAACGGACCTGCAATTCGATGTTCAGCAGCCTGTAGCCAATTCGCTCAATATCCGCATAGTGGTAGCCACTTCGGGCGCACAAGTCCGTGCGCGCCAGTTCGAACCACACGAGGTAGTTTGCATGGTGTACGAGGCCCATTTGGTCCGTTTCGAAATAGCGAACCTCGACGTCGATTTGGGTGCGGATCGCTTCTCCCATATGCTTCGTTCCCAGCCTGGAAATGTTGCAGCCTATCTCTGTTGCATATTGATTGACACCGAATCTCCACAATACGGTACACACTTGTTAAGAACTCATTTTCCACGGGCCGAGCATTGTGGAGAATGTGAGAGGTTCTCGAAGCCAAAATTCACTGTTACTTGTCCCGTTTTGTGTGATACCAGAACGGACAGTGGCGGCCCCTCTTATTTGCAGCTACCTTCTCGGGATGGAGATTTTGGAGTGATGATTCGTCTGAGTGGTTCCCGAGGGGTGTTGCGGTGAAGTGGTCCTCGGTGTTGTCTCGCGAACGATCTCAGCAGCTTGCTGTAGAAGAAGCGCTCGAAAGCATAGCTGTTGATCTTCAGGGTGAAGCCCCCGATCTTATCCTGATGTTCGTCTACTCGAGCCAGACCGACCAGTATTCGGCAATGGCAAAAGCAATAGCGGAGTGTTATCCAGATGTTGCCTTGGTTGGGTGCTCGGCTGCTGGTGTGGTCGGCGGTGGACATGAGATTGAGCATGAGCCAGCACTTTCGCTCACAGCCGCTGTTTTGCCGGGGGTCCAAGTCGAGGTGTTCCACTTGCTACCCAATGAAATGGAACTGCTCGGTGACGAGCCACTTATGTGGCGCCGTCGATTTGGTATAGAGCCTGCTGCTGAACCCAGCTTCGTGTTATTCGCTGACCCGTTTACCTGCGATACCAACTTGTTGATTCGAGCACTTGACGATTCCTATGCGGCAAGTCCGAAGGTAGGGGGCTTAGCCAGTGGCGGCAGATCTCCCGGCGAAACCCAATTATTTGCCGGGGCGGAGATTCACTCCGTGGGTGCTGTTGGCTTGGTGCTTCGCGGCAATATTGTGATGGATACGATCGTTGCCCAGGGGTGCCGACCAATCGGTGCCCCACTCTTTGTCACCTGGGCCGAAAACAATGTTTTGTGTCAGCTGGAGGGTAGGCGTGCCACCGAGGTGCTTTCCGAGCTTTATGATTCGCTCTCGTTCGACGACCAGAAACTTTTCCGCCGTTCGCTCCACCTCGGAGTGGTTATGCAGGAGGGTGAGCAAGAATATAGTCACGGCGATTTTCTTATCCGGAACGTAATCGGTATGGACCCAGAGTCCGGCATACTCTCGGTTGGCGAGCAACTCGAAAACGGTCAGGTGGTGCAGTTCCATGTCCGTGACGCCGCGACGTCGGCATCCGATCTGGAAGCGATGCTCAGTCGTTGCAAACAGGACCTTGGTACGGCCAGACCGGAAGGCGCTTTGCTATTTTCGTGCCTTGGACGGGGCGAGAGCCTCTACGGAATCGCTGATCACGATACCAATTTGATTGCTTCGAGCCTCGGCAACCTGCCAATCGGTGGTTTCTTTTGCAGCGGCGAAATCGGCCCTGTTGGTGGCCGGAGCTTTTTGCATGGATATACGAGTTCGATTGCTGTGTTCCGTCCCCAGTATTCACAGCTCGGCTGACCATGCGCAGGTTCCAACAGTATGTTTTGCCAGGAATCATCTTTCAGTCAGTCTTGATTGGCGGTGCTTATTCGACCGGCCGCGAGATCGTTCAATATGGGGCGCGTTTTGGTCCCCGCGGCCTATGGAGTATCGTCGCCATTTTTCTGGGCTTTTCGCTTATGTGCGCGCTGGCTTTCGAGTTCTCCCGTGTCAGCCGCGCCTATGATTACAGGAACTTTGTACGGGCGTTGATTGGTCCTGCCTGGCCTCTGTTCGATGTGTTGTTTTTTGCCATGGCGATTCTAGTAATCGCTGTTGTAGGCGCAGCATCTGGCGATGTTGTTGAGGAAATCCTTGGTTTGCCGTACTGGGTCGGTGTCGTTGTGGTTGTTTGTTTGGTCGGCGCGCTCAACACTGGTGGTCGCGCTGCTATCGAGCGTTTCAAAACGGTGGGCTCGGTGGTGCTGTATGTTGGCTACATCCTGTTTGCTGGTGCTGTTCTGTATGAGCGCTGGCCACAGACCATGGTGGCGTTGCGCGAGGGGCCAGGCACAGCCGGGGGTGATGCCACGGCTTCGATCGCCGCCGCTTTCGGTGTTGGGATTCTCTACGTTGGTTACAACCTGGCAAGCTTGCCGGCGGCGTTCTTTACATTGGATCGGCAGACTACGCGCCGGCAGGCGTTCGGGGCTGGCATCATTGGTGGCCTGATGGCGACAGTGCCGTTTGTTCTCACCTACCTGGCGATTATGGGCTACTACCCCGATGCTGAAGTGACTACGGCGAACGTACCCTGGTTGGTTATGCTGGACCGCGTTGGTGGTGACACTCTACTCGCGGTCTTTGCCTTTGTTGTCGTCTGGACACTGGTCGAAACAAGCACCGGGATGATCCATGCGATCATCGAGCGTGTCACCGTGAACCTCGCTGAAGTTGGCCGTGAACCGATGAGCCGCCGCCAGGTCGGGACGTTGACGGTTGCGGTTCTAGTCATTGCCGCTGTTCTGTCGCGCTTCGGGTTGATCGAGTTAGTGGCGAGGGGCTATACGTTGATGGCCTACGGGTTCCTCTTGTTGTTCGCTCTGCCGCTGTGCACGGTCGGTGTGTACCGGATCTTAAAGGCGCCGGCGCGCTGAGTTAACTGTGGTGACGCCACAGCCTTCTACGACACCCTTCCGTCCACAGGCTACTATCAAGGCATGGATGAACCTGAACATCATTGCTGTCATGGAGAAGCTGCCGCCGAGGTTAAAAGTGGCGGGAAGGGCAAGGTAGACGTACCGGCGAGTGTCTCTGCCTGGGTGTGTCCGATGTGTCCCTCGGTGCGTGAGCCAGGCCCCGGAGCCTGTCCGATGTGCGGCATGGCTCTCGAGTCGGAGGAGGTCGTGCTCGAAGACGACAATCCAGAGCTCGATAACATGCGGCGACGTTTCTACGTCAGCCTCGTTTTCACAGTACCAGTGTTTGTTCTGGCGATGTCAGAGATGGTTCCCGGTCAGCTCCTGCAGGAGGTTTTCTCGCCGATGTGGCTCGGTTGGGTGCAGTGGTTGCTGGCGACGCCGGTGGTCTTGTGGGCCGGACTCCCTTTCTTCGAACGCGCCGTGGCGTCTCTGCGCAACCGCAGTCCCAACATGTTCACGCTCGTCGGGTTGGGGACGGGGCTGGCCTATGTATACAGCTTGGTCGCGACCCTGGCGCCAGGTGTGTTTCCCGGATCCTTCCGCAGTGAGGAAGGTGTCGTTGCCGTCTACTTCGAGGCGGCGGCGGTCATTATCACACTTGTTTTGCTCGGCCAGGTACTCGAACTACAGGCGCGCAGTCGCACGAACTCAGCGATCAAGGAACTGCTTGGCCTCGCACCTGTGACCGCGCGGTGGATCGATGGCGATGGATCCGAGCAGGACGTTCCTCTCGACAAGGTTCAAGTCGGCGACCGCCTTCGCGTTCGCCCCGGTGAAAGGGTTCCCGTCGACGGTGTCGTGACCGACGGCGGCAGTGCCGTTGATGAGTCGATGGTGACTGGTGAGCCTGTCCCGGTGGAGAAGACTGTCGGTGCCATGCTTACCGGAGGAACTGTGAACGGCACCGGAGCCCTGATAATGGAGGCTCGAAAGGTCGGCTGCCACACGCTGCTTGCCCGCATCGTTCAAATGGTGAGCGAGGCGCAGCGTAGCCGGGCGCCTATCCAAAAGTTGGCTGACGTAGTGTCCGCCTACTTCGTTCCCGCTGTCGTGTTGATCGCAGTATTGACGTTCGCGTTTTGGGCGACTTTGGGTCCCAACCCAAGGATGGCCCACGCTTTGGTCAACGCTGTTGCTGTGTTGATCATTGCCTGTCCCTGTGCCCTCGGGTTGGCGACGCCGATGTCGATCATGGTTGGCATGGGGCGCGGCGCGAGAGCTGGCGTGTTAACCAAGAATGCCGAAGTCCTCGAAATTCTCGAGAACATCGATACGTTGGTCGTCGACAAGACTGGGACGCTTACAGAGGGTCGCCCGAAGCTGGTCTCCGTATTCGCGGCCGACGGACCTGAAGCCATGGGCGCAAACCTCGGGGACGATGCCGACAGCTTTCTTGCGTTTGCTGCTGCCTTAGAGAAGTCGAGCGAGCACCCGCTTGCCGGTGCTATCGTCGCAGGTGCGATTGAGAAGGGGCACTCTGTTGCTTCATCTGACGATTTTGCCTCCCATACCGGCAAGGGAATCACCGGGAACGTCGGCGGGCGGGCGGTCGCTGTGGGCAATGAAGCGTTGATGACGGATCTCGGCATCGGGACGGCGGCTCTCGCCGATCGCGGCGCGGCACTGCGAGATGATGGACAGACGGTGATGTACGTTGTTCTGGATGGCCGCTTGGTCGGTTTGCTGGGGCTGGCTGACCCGGTCAAGCAGTCAACTCCGGAGGCTCTACGCATGTTAGCTGCCGAAGGTGTGCGGGTAGTGATGATCACCGGTGACAATGTGGCGACCGCGGTGTCGGTGGCATCGAGCCTGGGTATCGAGGAGTTTGAGGCCGAAGTTCTACCAGAAGGTAAGAGCGCGGCTGTCGAACGCTTGATCGGAGCGGGGCACGTCGTGGCGATGGCCGGTGACGGAATCAACGATGCGCCGGCGCTCGCTAAGGCCAACGTCGGCATCGCCATGGGGACCGGAAGCGACGTTGCCATCGAGAGCGCCGACGTGACGCTGGTAAAAGGTGATCTCCGTGGCGTTGTCCGCGCTATCCGGTTGAGTCGCACGACGATGAAGAACATACGCCAGAACCTGTTCTTCGCTTTCGTCTATAACTCCCTCGGAGTGCCGCTCGCGGCGGGAATCCTCTATCCTCTCGTCGGTTTGTTGCTGAGTCCGATGGTCGCTGCTGCCGCCATGACGTTCAGCTCAGTTTCAGTGATTACCAACGCATTGCGGCTTCGTAACGCCGAGCTATAGCGGGCCGTGGTAAGGCCCGGTGCGGTTTGGTACCGGACTTTACTCTCCCACTACAACGGGAGTTCAGATGTCGCTACTCGAATCGTTGTTTGACGCGCTGCGGGGCGGCTCGGGTCGCATGCAAAAGGCCGGTGTTGAAGAGACCGAAACAGTGCGCAAGATTGCCCGCGCTCTCAACGAACTCGACACCGACCGGGCGAGCTACATTGCCGCTTTTGCCTATATTCTTGGCCGCGTTGCGATGGCCGACCTGGAAATCAGCGAGGACGAAACGCGAGCTATGGAACAAATCGTCGCAGATCGCAGCGGATTGCCGCCAGAGCAAGCGGTCATGGTGGTGCAAATCGCCAAAAGTCAGAACCTGTTGTTCGGAGGCACCGAGAACTTCCTCGTCACCCGAGAGTTCAACGAGATCGCTGATGGCACCCAGAAATTACAACTGCTCGATTGTCTGTACACAGTTTCCGCCAGCGACGAAAACATCTCGACAGTAGAGGACAACGAGATCGGCAAGATTGCCAACGAGCTAAACCTGAGCCGCGAAGCGCTCATCCGCGCGCGCGAAGCACACGCCGAGTACCTTTCTGTGCTCCGGCGGCCAGATGGTTCGGGAGATCAGCCGGAATCCGTCGACTGACAATCCTTTCGCGGGCTCCGGGGACAGCATACTAGCGTCGGAACTCCTCCGACGTCCGCAGCACCGGGAACACGTTGGCGCCTGCCAGTGACCTGTCGAACACGTTCCAATTGGTTAGCCCGTCGTCGGAGCGTGGCTCCAACAAAGAAAACGCCAGTCGTCCAAGCGGCTGTCCAACCAGGACCACTATGGTGTCTGCCGGCAGCGTGACCTCAATGGGCTCCCAGCTTCCCACCAGCGTACGCTCGTTGTGTCCTTGGAAGGGTCTTTCGGCCTCGGTCGATGATTGGATGACGAACTGCTCGGCCTGGATCATTATTTCCGTGCCGAGAGGTTCCATTATCATGCCGTGAAGTTCGAGCTTGGTTAGTGCTGCTTGCTCGTTGACAGGGATGAAGTAGGCTGCTGGTGCCGTTTCTGTCTCGGTCGGTTGTGCTGTACCCGCCTCAAGCATCATCACCGGGTTCACGGCATCGAGGCGCTGGGTGATCGTCCGACCGCTGTACGGGTTGAGCACGGGCTCGGTCTCGCCCATCAGGATCTCGACCGGCTCCTCCGATGGTAAAAAAGAGGCACGGACGGCAAGTTTTTCACCGATGATCGAGTGCTGATCAGCCGCGGTAACGATCTCGCGGATGGCATCGGCATTGGTTGCTGCGTGGTTGAGGATTTCCTCGACGAACCACAGGCTTGCCATTACACGGTCTTCGAAGGTGGCGTACGCGTAGGCCTCGCTGAGGATGGCGAAACGATTGCGCAAACCGACGTAGTTATTGTTGAAACGTGGCCGATGATCGAACGTTCGCCACACCTGCATGCCTTGGGCCTGCCCAGCGCCACCACCGGATACTCCGCGCCGGCCACCTCGACCACCGCGTCCCCTGGCGCCACCGCCGAAGCCCGCGTTGCCGTAGTAGTAGTAGTCCCAGCCGTGTTTATCTTTGATCTGTTGGGTGACGGTTGGAAGCCAATCGCCACGCAACATTTCGTCGATTTGGGTATACGTGTTTGGGTGCAGTGGCGGCGAATAAGTCACGTGGTAGGCATGGCGAGTGCCGTTGGTCGTGTGCAGGTCGATTGCAACGTGGGGATCGTAGTTATTCATCATCTGAACCAGCGATCGTGCCTCAGGAGAGTCGAGCTTCATGTGGTCACGGTTCAGGTCGTAGCCTTGTGCGTTCGGGCGTTGTCCCATACCTGCTACCGGGCCATTTTGCGAGCCGCGGTTGTCTACTTTTACAAGTTCGTTACCATCAGCGTTGTAGAGGGGTGCGATCAGGAGCACCAGTGAATCGTCCCACTCAGCATGCTTGCCCAGCGCCAGGTCGCGCAACATCATGAGCATCGCTTCTTTTCCACAAGCCTCGCCGGAGTGGATGCCGCCCTGGATCCAGACGCGCGTCTTGCCGCTGTTAACTACAGCCTCGCGGGAAGCATCGGAGACGTCACCGACGACCATCATCGGTAAAGCGAGACCTTCGTATGTGTAGCCGAACGTGGTCATGTGCATCCGGTCGGAGGACGCGTCGAATGCGTTCATCAGTTCGATGACGTCAGCGTAGCGTGTTGTTTCGTCGAAACTGGAGCGCTCCGCTGTGGTTAGCAAGGAGTCAATATTGGTGTTGCCGCCTGGCGGGGCTGTTGCGCACGCTAGTAAGGAGAAAAAAGCAGCGAAAACCATCAGGAAAAGCAAGCTTCGCAATCTAAAAGAACGTTGCATGGCGGATCTCACGGGGCGGTTCTAGGAGGGAAGTGAGAAGCCTAACAGCCCATGCTCCAGAGGCAAGGGAAATGCGAAAGCTGCAGGTTTCGGGTGGTCGCAATAGGCGGCTCTTAGCCGGCCATATTTTCTCCGCGTTTAACTCGGTTCTTTGTCACAAAGAGAAACATCTTAGTTGATGCTTGCTGCCTGAGGCTGAGGATAGCCTCTTGAAGATCGAACGATGCCGTAGGACGCTACTGGCTTCCTGTGCCGGCGGCTTGTCGGCGGCAGTATTGATCCCCAGCTAGGAGTTCACTGATATGTGCCCGAAGTTTCGAACCCAGCCACTCGTTTTGACTGTCTTTCTGTCGCTCACACTGGTGATGTCAGTGGTGAGTTTGCCCAGTCCATCAGCGGCTATCCCCGCGCCGCAAAGTCCGTCCATCCTGGAAGATACTTTGTTCGCCGACCTGCAGTGGCGAAACATTGGTCCTGCGAACATGGCGGGACGGGTCACGGACATCGAAGCTGTCGGCGATGATTTTTCAACGGTGTTCGTAGGTGCAGCGTCAGGAGGTGTGTGGAAGTCGACTAACGCTGGAACAACGTGGACGCCTATTTTCGAAAATTACGGCACTTCGAACATCGGTGATATCGGTGTCTTTCAGTCCGACCCCGACATTGTCTGGGTGGGCACCGGAGAGTCCTGCACACGCAATAGCATTGGCTGGGGCGATGGTGTCTATAAATCGACCGACGGTGGCGAGACGTTCGTCAATGTTGGGCTCGCCGACACTCACCACATCGGAGAGGTACTAACCCATCCGACGGACCCGGATACCGTGTACGTGGCGGCCCAAGGGCACTTGTGGGGCTACACGGGCGATCGCGGTCTCTTCAAAACCACCGATGGTGGCGCTACCTGGGTCAAGCTTGGTACCAATGCTCCCGTTGCGACGGACGGCGGTGTAGGCGGGCTTCCAGATGACAATCGTACCGGGGCGACCGACTTAATTATGGACCCACGCAACCCAGAAATTCTGTATGTAGCTTTCTGGCAGCGTCTAAGGCAGCCGCATCGTTTCGACTCAGGTGGGCCGAACGGCGGTATCTTCAAGTCGACCGACGGCGGGGCGACCTGGGAAGAGCTTGTCAACGGACTGCCTGAGGGAGATACGGGGAAAATTGGTTTGGCGATCGCTCTATCCAATCCCGACACAGTCATGGCGATCGTTGAGCATGGTTTCCAGCCGCCACAGCGTGTCGATGGACAGCCCAACCCTGACTACGAGGATATGAGCCAG
>Ga0187827_10003965_pt1 | contig 18609 bp, 14 predicted proteins | sample ETNtaG_39_FD_167969 | JGI IMG/M metagenome (GOLD analysis project Ga0187827, IMG submission 167969) | Marine microbial and viral communities from oxygen minimum zone, Eastern Pacific Ocean - ETNP2014_SV_150_PacBio MetaG (Illumina Assembly) | ecosystem: Environmental > Aquatic > Marine > Hypoxic... | reverse complement strand
AATCGTTTTCCTAATTTACGCACTTTACAATGCAAAATTTTAAAAAAAAAGAATTTTTTTACATTATCTCGGGTTACTTACTGTGGGGAGTTGTTGTTGTTATATGGCAATTCGTAACTGCAAACAAATTCGTTGAACCCGGTCTTTTGCCGCCCCCAAACAAAGTTTTCTTTGCTTTCCTAAAACACACACTCAATGGAAACTTTTTGGATAGTTTTAAATACACAGGTTCAAGAATACTCGTAGCATTTACCTTAGCAGCATTTATTAACGTTTTCTTAGGACTCATCTTAGGGCGCTCATACAAATTATTTCTTTTTTTTCAACCGACGATCACTTTTATGAGGGTCATACCTCCGCCATGCTTTATTGCACTAATTTTTATTTTTTTTGGCACCTCCGATCTAGGGAAAATTGTTTTCATTTTAATAGGTGTATCTTTTCCAATCCTACTAAACACTATCGATGGTGTAAGAGATATACACCCCAGATTGTTAGAGACCGCTAAGGTTTTTGGCTTAAATCGTTATGAAGTTTTTTTTAAGTTCATTCTTCCGGCTACTTCGCCTTATATTGTAAGCGGCTTGAGAGTTGCGCTGCTTCAGACTATTGCCCTATCGATATTTGCGGAATATATAGGCAGTACCAATGGCCTTGGGAATTTTATTTTGCGAATGCATTCTACGTGGAAAACCCCAGATATGTACGCCGGTATTTTTCTGCTCGCCTTTTTTGGATATTTAATTAATTATCTATTTTTTATTTTGACAGAACGGTTGATGTATTGGCACTATGGGAGAACTAAATGAAAGCGTCTGAAGATGGACGACAAACTTGGGTATAGCGAAGACTTCTTTTTAATCAGTTGTTAAAAAAGGAACAAATTTATGTTTGACAAATCAACGACAATATGTGCGTGGGAAAAACCGAATATGTCGGCGAATCACGGGGTTTTCCATGTTACTTTTAGTCAATCCACAGAAAAGATCTATGTATCCAATATCCGAACGCCTGGCTTAGTGGTCATAGATGGACAGACCAATGAATATTTAAAAATTATTCCATTTGATTCACAACAAGAGATATTTAGATCTGATCAACTTTATTTTTTGATGGCCGAGACCGCTTGGAATGCTCTAAATCGTAAGATCTACACGGTGACCTATGATCCAGCATATCTATTGATTATTGATGAAGATAGTGAAACATGCACTAACAAGATCAGATTGGATAGCGGTGCCAGAGGTATTTCAATTGATGAAAAGAATGGTAATGTCTTCATTTCTCACTATGGAAGCGGCTGGTATGGCGGAGACAACAAAGTCTCAGTCTTCGATCTAGACAATAAACTTATTAGAAAAATAGAGGTAGGACTTCGACCATGGGAAATGGCTTGTGATCAAGAAAATAATAGGACTTATATATCTTGTAAGGGAAGTAATTTATACACGCCTGGTGAATTGTGGGTTCTAGACAATAGTACTTTAGAAGTAATAGATAAAATTAAGATTGGAAGACGACCGAGAGGAATTGCCATTAATACAAAAATGGATAAGTTATATTCCACTGCAAGATCGGATTTCTCTACATATGTATTCGATTCAAATACTTTAGATTTAAAAACAATAATAGCAAATGACTGTGATCCAATATCATCAACTTACAATCCACAGACCAATAAACTCTATATGATTAATAGACAAGGAAAGATGAAGCCAGATGAGGTATATAAAGGATCGCTTTCGACAGTACAGATATTGGATTGTAGCGAGGACAAAATTATAAAATCATTAGAAATTGGAAAAACGGGTCACTATGGGGCAATAAACCCGAATAACAATTTTCTCTATATACCCTGTGAAGATAGTTTGGATATCTGGATCATTGATACTAATAAAGACACCGTGGTTGGAAAGATTGACGTAGGAAGGTGTTTAGATAACGTTAAACTCGACAAAAAAAGAAAGTTAATTTTTTCAACTAGTCACATTACAGACGAAGTTTCCGTTTTCAATCTCAAAACGGACAAACACATTAAATCGTTTGAGCTAGATGGCGGTGGTTGGCCCTATGGCATCGATATCGATGAAGATCTCGGAACGATTTACGTCAATGACCACGACGAAGGCAATATCGCTATTTTTGATAAGGAGAATTTTGATCCTATAAAAAATTACTCCCTAGGGATTGATGGATTTTTTACTCCAGGAAGGCCAATCGTCGAGCACCATAAATATACATCATCCTTTTCAGGCATCGCAGTAGACGAGAAAAGAAAAAAAGTATACTCAGTATCAGCAAGAGAAAATTCGTTATATATCCTTGATGAAAAAGAACAGACTATAGAAAGTATCTATTTGGGATGGCAAGAAATTGAGGGGTTTGGGACTTTTGATGTGGTAGTGAATGAAAACAAAAACTCTATTTATGTGTTAAATCCACAAATGCTGAAAATAATGAGAATAGACGGGAACAGTAAACAACTCGACGGCATTATTAATCTCGAACCGTTTCCAATTGATGCCTCAGGCTATTACATTTTTTTGATAAGATTATTGATGAATGAAAACGCAAACAAATTATATGTTGGACCATACATCGTAGATTTAGAGTCGAATGAAGTAGACAGGATTTCAGAGCAATTAGGTGATGTTATTGTTTCTCGCGATAAGAACAATAAAAGATTATTTGTATATAGAACGGAGGATATAACAATAAATGTCGTTGATGAAGGTACATTTCAAATACTGGACACGTTTAAGTTAGACAGATTCGGTACAGCATTTGAATATGATGCCGACCTAATGAAATTTATAGTTCTGCCAGTGCTTTTGTATTCGTCAGAAATAGATATCTATAAGGAAACTACTTTTTGAATCCCATACTAGAAATAAAAAATGTTTCCAAATATTTTTTTGATCCGAAAAAGAATATTACAGAGGCCATCGATAAGCTTGCCTTCGATATAGAAGAAAATAGCTTCGTCACCCTAGTTGGCCCATCTGGGTGTGGTAAGTCAACTATTCTTAGATGTATTTGCGGATTGATGGAGCCTACGGACGGAGAGGTTCTTTTCAAAAATAGAAAAATCATAGCCCCAAGAAAAGAAATAACGCTTATTTTCCAGGAATATAGCGACTCCCTTTTACCTTGGAAATCAGTTCTAATGAATGTCACTTTTGTAATGAAAGGAAAAACAGATAAAAATACCAAGATTGAAAAAGCAAAAGAGATATTGGAAAAGGTGGGATTAGAAGGGTTCGAAGATCACTATACTTGGCAACTATCAGGCGGAATGCAACAAAGGCTTGCAATAGCCAGGGCATTGGCTTACGAAGCTCCAATTTTACTCATGGATGAGCCCTTCGCGTCGGTCGATGCTCAAACAAGGACTAGTTTGGAAAATGAAATGTTGAGTATTTGGAAGAAATTCAACAAAACGATTCTATTTGTCACACATGACATAGACGAAGCCATTTATTTATCAGAGCGAGTATTGGTCCTTAGCAAAAGGCCGAGTAGAGTATTAAAGGATATCAATATTGAATTGGACTATCCAAGACACCACATTAGGACGAGAGAGAACAAAGTGTTCTTAGAATACAAAAGGCTAATTTACGATTTACTTCAATAAATAAAGATACTTCGTACTCGAATCTGGCGTAAACCAAGATCTTGGTACTTCGCAGTAAACAGACTACTAATTCATCTGGCGGGCACATACGGCCCAGCTTTTTAGGAAGTATATCAACCTCTGCATACAAGAGTCGGGTATGCCAAAAAGGATTTTTGCCCCGAAGAGATTATCGCCAAACTAGTTCGAAGACGACATAACACAAATCGAACTCAGCCGCCGCTCTTCGAGTACGATCGCCCCCGAACAACTTAGTTATAACCCTGCCTACACAGGTAAACTCTGAGACGCATTCTTCAACAGCGAGAATTTCTGTAGTCTGAAAAAGGCAAGAATCGTGATCGAGCAGTGGCGCAAACAGTACAACACTAAGGCCCCATTCAGCGCTGGGCTGCATAACTCAGATACCGGTAATCCAAGCCATCAAACCCACCCAAACGGGCGGTTAGCCATTATGCAGTAGACTCGAAATGCCCTCACAATAGCTAGACTAGATTATCTGGCGAATCGTTGGCAATTAACTCATTTTGGATGAAAAAATGTCTTTGGAAAAGATATTCCTTGGTATAGATGTCGGCACTGGCAGTGTCCGTGTAGGCGCTTTTGATGCACATGGAATCCTCATTAGCAAAGGAGAGCATCCAATTCTGATATGGAAGCCTAAGGCTGATTTTGTTGAACAGTCTTCTGAAGATATTTGGAGCGCCACGGGTAAGGCCATTCGCACATGCCTCAAAACTGGAGATATTCGACCTTCATCTATTAAAGGAATAGCTTTTGACGCAACCTGTTCTCTTGTAGCGCTGGGGGCTAGGTTTGACCCTATCAGTATTTCCCCAACAAGAGACGAAGAGAGAAACATCATCGTTTGGATGGATCACCGGGCAACAACTGAAGCGGAAAGCATAAATCGAACTGGGCATGAAGTCCTTCAGTACGTGGGTGGAAAAATATCTCCTGAAATGGAAATTCCCAAACTCATGTGGATAAAACGGCACATGAAAGGCACATGGTCCAATGCAACAAAGTTCATGGATCTTGCCGATTACATGGTTTATCGCTCCACAGAAAAAGACATGCGAAGTCTATGTACAACAGTTTGCAAATGGACTTACTTAGGACACGAAAGAGAGACCAGCGGATACCGACTAGACTTTTTTGAACAAAACGATATTCATGATCTACTTGAAACTGGCAAGGTTCCGCAACTTGCCTTTCCCGTAGGTGACTGCGCTGGGGAACTAACCTTAAAGGCAGCTGAAGAATTGGGCCTTGTTTCAGGCATACCTATAGGCATAGGAATCATCGACGCTCATGCAGGCGGAATCGGTTCTCTTGGCCCTATATTGGCAGAGTCCAATCAAACAGAAACTCCTTTTGATAGTGCTATCGCCTTAATTGCAGGCACTTCATCGTGCCATATGGTCGTATCTGAAAAACCGAGATTCATTGACGGCATTTGGGGCCCTTATTATGGAGCTATGATCCCAGGTATGTGGCTTAATGAGGGTGGCCAGTCCGCCACAGGATCCCTCATCGATCATGTTATTTCTAACAATGCGGCATACCCAGATATTGTTAAGTCCGCTAAAGACAAAGAACAAGATGTTTACACATTTTTGAACGAGATTGTTAAGGGTATAAGGAGGGAAAATGGGCTTGGCATGTACTACAACCGGCACGTACTTCCCTATTACCACGGAAACCGATCACCGAGAGCCGACCCTGAAGCAAAGGGTATGGTTAGCGGACTCTCCTTGAGTAGTAATCGAGAAGATGTGGCGATTTGGTACGGCGCCGCTATGCAGGCCATTGCCTACGGTACACGACATATCCTTGAAGCAATGAATGAGAAGGGGTATTCCATCAAACAGATTTATCTTAGTGGCGGCCATCTGAAAAATGAACTTTTTATTTCTGAACATGCCGACATTACAGGTTGTGACATAGTCATTCCCAAAGAACCCGAGGCTGTTCTTCTGGGTAGTGCAATATTGGGCGGAGTGGCAGCCGAACAATTCCCAGATATTCCATCGGCGATGAGATCTATGTGTCATGCCGATCATGTTGTGCCTCCTGATCTATCCACGTCTGTATTTCATGAGGCTAAATATGAGATATTCAAAGAGATGTATGATTTTCAAAAGCGTGTACATACTAAGATGGCACACCTGCACAGTTAAGATGATTAAGAGAGATTCGAATGACCCTTCAAAAAGACACTGTTTATTTAATTTCAAATGGAGATTTCAGGGATTCGGCTGGCGAAGTATGCTGGCCTATGCAAAAGGAAACACTGAGTGCAGCAGAGAGAGCATTTCACGAACTCGGATATGAAACAGAAATCTTCCCTCAGTTCGATCCAAATCGAAAACACGGATTCCTGACGACACAAGCTTCAGGCACGAGCGTATTCGCAACGATAAATCCGTTGTCGCCGGTGGTTGTTGTCCTCAGTTGCTGGGCCTATTCTCACCACGTGGCCAGCAGCCTTCAAACACATAAAGGACCCATACTTTTACTGGCCAATTTTGATGGAACCTGGCCTGGATTGGTCGCACTGCTTAACCATTCTGCAACCTTGGACCGACTTTGTGTCAAGCATTCTAGATCGTGGAGTGAGAGCTTTTGGAAAGATAAAGAGTTTATGGTTAGGCTTAATACATGGCTTGAAACGGGTGAAATAGAGTATGACCAGACCCACCTAGTCGATGCGGCAGAAACAAAACTATCTGATGAAGCTCTTCGTTTTGGCGAAAATCTCGGCCAAGACATCTTCCGAAATAAAAGAATTATGGGTCAGCTGGATCCCGGGTGCATGGGGATGCTAAATGCTGTGATGAATCCAACCAAACTGGGTGCTATTGGTATGCCCATTGAGTTTCTCAATCAATCCGATCTTGTTGCTGAGATGGAACTTGTGGATGACCAGGAAGCACAGAACCATCTGAACTGGCTTGTTGATAAAGGCGTTTGGTTCGATTGGGGTACGGATAAATTTAAAGATCTGGTTCGCGAACAAGTTCTAGATCAAATGAAAATGTATTCTGCAGCAGCACGGATATACCATCGATTTGGCCTCAGTGCTATTGGAATTCCCTATCAGGTTGGCCTAGTTCGCTGTGTCCCAGCATCGGATCTAGCCGAAGGGATGCTTAACAATAAGGACCGCCCAGACATAGCTGTTCCAGAGACAGGGAACATTATTAATCAAGGAAAACCCATTGTGCATTTTAATGAAGGAGATATTGGTTCCGGTATCCCCCAAGTACTTATGCACGATATCTATGAGAAAAAAGGATTGTGTCCAGAAACAACGCTGCACGACATCAGATGGGGGCGCGCCTTTGAAGATAAATTTATTTGGGTGTTAGAAATTTCGGGCGGAGCACCTCCGGCCCATTTTGGTGGATGGTCAAATACAAAGGTATATCGCCAGCCGGCTATGTACTTCCCACTTGGTGGGGGAACATGTTCAGGTATCTCAAAACCGGGCACGATTACTTGGGCACGCTTCTACGAAAGTTTTGGTGAGATCGGAATGGATTGTGGGACAGGAGAAGCCATTGAGCTACCAGAATATGAAGTCAAAGAGCGTCTAGAAAGTACCACTGCCGAATGGCCCATCGCTAACGTTCATATCCCTGGTTATGACCGTGATCAATGTATGGCCACACATATGTCCAACCACATCACTATAGGATATGGAGACATACTTCAGGAACTTGTGGCAGTGTGTTTATATCTAGGCATCCCCACTCGGATTGCTGGTGACAGTAAAGAAACTCTTGTGCCCTAATGAGATCAAAGGAGGAATCGAAGAAACGGAAATCTGATTTTCGGATGACTGCTCACCTAGGAGCCTTCCGATCCCGTCCTACCCAAGCACGTTAACCGTAGTTGGGTTGATCGAACCGGCACAAATTATCTGTGGGCAATGTGAAGTCCAGCACAGCACCATTACGACCGCGTACCGCTTAAGGTCAATTGATGTCTGCCTGTTTCAAGCATCGGGCTCGGCTTCAACCGGATTGCTAAGCACGCCGATACTACTGATCTCTATTTCGACAACATCGCCGGGCTTCATGAATACCTGTGGATCGCGCTTGAACCCAACACCGCCGGGTGTTCCACTGACGATCACATCCCCCGTTTCCAGGCAAGTGAACCTGGATATGTAGTTGATCAGCACTGGGATAGTGAAGATCAACAAGTCTGTCGTCGCATGCTGCATTACCTTACCGTTTAATCGAGTGGTCAATGTCAACACGCTAGGATCCGGTATCTCGTCCCTCGTAACCAGCCACGGACCAAACGGCCCAGTGTGCCGAAAGTTCTTGCCTGGGGTGAACTGGCTGGTATGGCGCTGCCAGTCTCGGATAGACCCGTCGTTGTAGCAGGAATAGCCGGCGACATGTTCAAGAGCGACATCCTCTGGGATCTTCCAGCCGCCCCGTCCAATAACCACAGCTAGTTCACCCTCGTAATCAAGCTGGATCGATTCTGACGGTCGCCAGATCGCCTCCCCGTGACCGATCTGAGTGTTAGCAAAGCGGGTAAACAGAGTCGGAAATGATACTTCAGGCCTTCCGGTCTCCTTTCGATGACTTTCGTAGTTCAGGCCAACACAGATGATCTTGCCGGGGTTGGGAATCGGCGGCAAAAGTTTCACCTCACTGAGTGAGTGTCGATCAGCACCTTCAACTGCACTAGCAACCAGATCCTGAGTTTCGTTGGCAATAAGTGATCTGAGATCAGCGTATTTCCCCCCAAGTACACCACCGATATCTAGAACATCGTCGCCGTCGACAACACCAAAGCTTTCATTTCCCGATCGCATAAATGTGACAAACTTCATAAAGATTCTCCTAGCTACGTAGGTACCCTGGCCCCCACAGATTCAGCGTCTTTTCGTCGTGCGGCCAGATGTGTGTATCTCGGTTCGCCGCCAGCTTTTCGAGCTCCGCCGAGATCTCGACCCAGTTACCATCCGGATCATGGATCATAAAGAAGAGATTATTACCTGGGCCATGACGTCCCGGACCCCAGACAATCTTGATATCCAGGTCCGCCAGATGATCTGCCCAGTCCCTGATAAGACCCCATTCTTCTACCTCGTAAGAATGGTGGTCCAGTCGCTTTTCCGATGCCTTGAAAAATGCAAAACTGTGGTGTTCGGCATCACTATTGAGAAAGCAAGCTCGCAGATCACCAGATTCGTCCTCGACACGGTCGGTAACGCCAAAACCCAGCTGCCCACTATAGAACTCAAGCATGGTGGCCATATCATCCGTGGCTACGACGAGATGCTGTAGTCGTGCCGACCGGTCGGCCCCGATTGTGCTACGGCTAGATGTTCCAAAGACCAGTCGATTGCCGTCGGGATCGGCTAACGAGAACGCGCCATCTGAAAACAGAGGGCTGGGAGAGAGATCAAGTGTCAAGCCTTGAGCCTGCAGGACACTATGAAATCTCTCCAGTCCTTCGTTTACACCAAATGCGTAACCACCGAAACCCAATTGTCTCGATGTACCGTGGCCAATAAGTAGTTTTCGTCCTGCACCTTCGAGGTAGATCGGCGGTCCATGATCAACAACAGTCATACATAGCGCTTTGCAATAAAAGTCGGCGAGTTTAGGCGGGTCTCCCGATTGCAGCATGATATGATCCAGCCAGACTGGATTATCTTTCCAGTAAATGGTCGTCATTCGCCCAATAGTCTAATGTACTTGTTGTGAAGGTATTTTTAGTCTACTGCATATAGATAAGCGGGGGGTAACGCTTGATGCTGATAGGCCAGATAAGAAATGGATAACAGCCGCATCTTGCTAAACAAGATCGAGAATTTCTACCAGTATGTAGGAACTATTGAGAGCGCGTTCAGCAAACAGGCAGTTAATGATGACGAGTTAGTCGACCGTAGAGAATTGTGTATAACCACCCGTGGAGACAAATCTTGAAAGAACGCGTGTGTATCATCACTGGTTCAGGACAGGGACTGGGTAGAGCTTTTGCTATGCGCTTCGCTACCTTGGGCGCAGTTTCGGTGATTGCCGAAATAAATGCGGTCAACGCCCAAAAGGTCGCTGCTGAAATTGAGAGCGCCGGAGGCAAGGCGTTCGCCGTTGAGACTGACGTCGCGAACTCGGATTCAGTTCGGGCTATGGTCGAACAAACACTCGCGCAATTTGGGCGTATCGACGTGTTGATCAACAACGCCGCGCTTCTACAGAATATTAACCGGGTTCCAGTCGACCAAATCACTGACAAAGAATGGGATGACGTTCTCCGGGTCAATGTTACCGGCGCTTTCTATTGCGTGCGCGCAGTCGTCTCCACCATGCGCCAAGCTCGATGGGGTCGTATCATCAATATGTCATCTGACACGGTATTGCTGCCGCCGCCTTTGACCTATGCTCACTACGTGACTACGAAAGCAGCACTGGTCGGATTGACCAGGGAGCTTGCCCGTGAGCTCGGGCCTGATGGCATTACCGTCAACGCCATCATGCCCGGATCGACCGAAACAGAGGTCGAGCAAAACAACAAGGTACGCGATAACCGGGCAAAAATCGTTGTCCCTCGACAATGCATTCCACGTGTTGAGGTTGCCGACGATGTGGTGGGCGCAGCGGTTTTCCTTGCTTCGAAGGAAGCTGGATTTATCACTGGACAGTCGCTACCCGTGAACGGCGGTATTGCCTTCGTGTAATGGGTTAAGGGTATAAAACAAGAAAACAGAGAATAAGGAATGCGCGTAGCAACTGATGTCGGCGGAACATTCACCGATCTTGTCTATTATGAATATGACGAGGAAACGGGTGTGGTCGGCAAAGTGAGAACCGAGAAAAGCGACACCACGCCTCCAAATTTTGAAGAAGGGGTTATGAATACAATCGATCAGGCGAACCTTTCGCCCGGTGATTTCAGATTCTTTGCCCATGGCACTACCGTGGTAATCAATGCCCTTACAGAACGTAAAGGAGCGAAAACCGGCCTAATCACAACCAAGGGATTCAAAGATATATTGGAGATACAGCGCGGCAACCGGCCCGATGTTTTCAATTTCTATTTTAGCAAACCAGTACCCTTCGTTCCCCGCCACCTGCGTCTCGAGATAACCGAGCGTACCACCTATAAAGGTGATATTGATACGGCGGTGGCGCTGGATGAGTTAGCCGGAATTATCGAAAACTTTCGTGTCGAAGGGGTCGAGGCGGCGGCCATCTGTTTCCTTCATTCCTACGCCAACCCAGCCAACGAAATTGCCGTGCTGGAGGAACTTAATCGGCTATATCCGGAACTATCGGCCGTCGCTTCCCACCAAATTACTCGGGAATGGCGGGAATATGAACGCACGTCTACAGCCGTTTTATCGGCCTACGTTCATCCCAACACCAATCGCTATCTTGATTCCTTGGAGCGCCGCCTGGAAGAAGATGGTTTTTCGGGCAATGCTTTCGTTATGCAATCCAACGGCGGCATTGCCAGCATGGCGGCAGCCCGACGCAATCCCATTACGATGGTCGAATCGGGGCCGGCCAGTGGCGTCCTGGGCGCCGTGGCACTGGGCCAGTTGATTGACGAGCCCAACATAATCGCCCTCGATATTGGCGGCACGACAGCCAAATGTTCGCTGATCGAAAATGCCCAAGTCCGGTTGACCACCGACTACCGCATTGATTGGTCACGCACCAAGGCCGGCTACCCGATTAAGACGCCGGTGGTTGATATCGTCGAAATTGGAAACGGTGGTGGCAGTATTGCCTGGATAGACCAGGGCGGCAAACTTCATGTCGGACCGGAAAGTGCCGGCGCCGTACCCGGTCCGGCCGCTTATGGGCGCGGCGGAACGGAGCCGACCACCACCGACGCCCATTTAATCACTAGGCGAATAGATGAGGAATATTTTCTCGGCGGCGAAATTATTCCTGATATGGATAATGTTCGCAAAGCCTTCGCCAGCCTTTCCGAACAACTGAATGTTAGCGTCGATGAGGCGGCGCGCGGTATTATCCGCATCGCCAATGCCAACATGGTTAACGCGCTAAAGTTGGTATCCGTAAACAAGGGCTATGATCCCAGGGATTTCACCCTTGTCGCCTACGGTGGTGGCGGCGCGATGCATGCGGCCGCTTTAGCCCGCGACCTTAACATGACGAAAGTTGTGATCCCCGTAAACCCGGCGGTCTTTTCGGCCTGGGGAATGCTGATGACTGACCTCAGACGGGACTACCTACGCACCAGCCTGTCGCTCTTAAACGACAGTGCAAATTCTGAGATAAGCGATTTATTCGAATCAATGGAAATCGATGCAAAAAATGACTTTAAGGCTGAGGACGTTGAAGCGGAGCGACTAATTGTGCAACGCCAGGCAGATATGCGCTACGTCGGACAAGACCATGTGGTAAAGGTGGATTTCCCGGACGGCTCTATCAATGAAAAAACGATCGGAGAAGCTATCGAAAGATTCCATGCCGTCCATGAAAAGGAATACACGTTCCGCATGGACCATCCGGTTGAACTGGTCACCTTCCACCTTGTCGCTCTCGGTCGCGTACCCAAACCCGAATTGGCCAAGATTACCTCGACCGGATGCTCCTTCAAAGATACCTTTAGAGGCAAGCGTTCTGTGGATTTTGATGTCGATGGCGTCCACGAAACTGCAATTCATGAACGGGCGCTATTAGAACCGGGAATGGTGCTCGAAGGGCCGCTCATTGTCGAAGAGCCGGCGACTACGATCCTCATCCCGCCGGGGACCCATGGTGAGGTCGATGACTTTGGAAATATCCACATTCACTTGGTAAAACGAGTATAGAGAGAAACCATACGATGGATCCGTTTAACGGCGAGATTATCAAAAATTCGTTTACAGCCTTGTCAGATGAGATGTTCGAGGCTATGCGGCGAACCTCCAAAAGTCCGATCATCTATGAGGTTCTGGACTTTGGCGTGGGCATCACCGACGCCAAAGGTGACTTGCTGGCCATGGGGTCGGGTATTCCTTTTTTACTGGCCTCGCTGGAAACTCTGGTAAAGGGAGTTATTGAAAAACACGACCCGGCAGGCATCAATCCAGGTGATGTGTTTATCTCCAACGATCCCTACCACCAAGGGGGCGGAACTCATCTCAACGATTGCGGGCTGGTTATACCGGTCTTTTTCGAAAGTGAGCTCGTAGCCTTCACCGCTGTCAACGCGCATTGGACGGATGTCGGCGGTATGCATCCGGGTTCGATGACGCCAGCAGCCCAGGAGATTTTCCAGGAAGGCTTCCAACTGCCCAATGTGCGGCTATTCCGGGACGGCGAACCGGTCCAGGATATGTTCGATTTGATCGAGGCAAATGTGCGATTGCCCGATATGTCGATGGGCGATTTGTGGGCCTCAATAGCCGCACTCCGGGTCGGGGAACGGCGCTTGTTAGAGGTGTTCGAGCGCTTTGGAAAGAGTGATGTATTAGGCGCTATGAGTGATCTTTTGGACTATTCCGAACGCATGATGCTACACGAACTTAAATCCTTGCCTGCCGGCATCTTTGAGGCCGAAGATCAAATCGACGAAGATGGACAGGGTAACGGTCCGTTTACAATCAAAGTCAAGGTGACAATCTCCGAAGATCAGTTCCTGGTCGATTTTACCGGCAGTGCCGAACAGGCCATGGGCCCGATCAATGTGAGTTCGCTGGGTTTAAGTTCGGCTGTGCGCTGCGTTTATCACGCGGTTACTAATCCCTCGGTGCCCGCCAACGCGGGTACTTTTCGGCCACTTCAGTTTGTCTGTCCCGAAGGCACCATATTCTCTGCCAAGCGCCCGGCGCCAGTTTCAACCTATTATGAAGGTATGGCTCACGCGGTGGAGTTGGTATGGAAAGCCTTAGCGCCGCACCTACCCGATCGACTAACCGCGGGCCATATAATTTCTACCTGTGTCACAATCATCTCTGGACTGCATCCCGACACGCAGAACTTCTTCGTTTATGTGGAAACCCTGCCGGGCGGATGGGGCGCTGGCCACGACAAGGACGGGGTTGATGGCACTGGCTGTGTGGCTAATGGTGAAACGTTCAATATTCCTATCGAAGTGAAGGAAACCAAATTTGGTATCCGTGTCGAACGTTATACTTTTAACAATGAGCAAGGCGGTTGCGGTACCTTTCGGGGGGGTCGGGGAATGATCTTGGATTACAAGATCACTTCTGACTTCGCCACATTGACAACTGTATTCGGACGCAACAAGACGCCACCCTGGGGCTTGCTGGGCGGCCAAGACGGTACATGCAATTACGCAAAAGTCATTCGTGCCGACGGTTCTGAAGACATTCTCGGCCGAGCCGCGGGAATTAATCTCAACAAGGGCGACATTGTACGTCTCGTAACCGGTTCTGGCGGCGGCTACGGCGATCCAGACAAGAGGTCAGTGGACAAAGTCCTGGATGACATCAAGAACGGCTATTTGACACCGAGCCAAGCTGAAAAGGATTACGGTGTCGAATTAAAACGACCAGTAGCCTAACTGTATCTTTGGGTTAAATAAAATCCTATACCCTAACGAATACAATAGAAAACGATTATTGAAATTCCACCTTTGTCGATCAACTCGACTAATTCTCATGTTTTCGCCATGGCGTAGATTGGGAAATTCAGTAAACCTAAATACCAGTTAGATCGGCGCGATCAAGAAAATACTCCCAGGCCCGATCCATCGACAATGGTGAGAAATGCACCTCGCTATATAGGCTTTCTTCTTCCGGCGATAAATAGGTTACCTCGCCCATCCGCATCGCATCCATTTGTAGCTTCGCGTTGATTTGCAAATAAATTGAAACCATTACCGCTTCTCGAAGATTAGGACCGACAACAACACAGCCGTGGCCACGCAAAAGCACCACGCGCCCGTGACCAAGACTTTTGGCGAGGTCTCGTCCTTGATCCATGGTTAGAACCAGCATATTTGTTTGACCAAATTTTTTGCGGATATCCCAAATCGGTATATCCTGCCCAATGCCGCTACCCATATGGTATATGGGGCGAATCTGGGTGTTCGTCACCGTATAGGGAATCACGGCATAGGAGTGGCTGTGAACTACGGCGTTAACGTCAGCCCGAGTTTCGTAAACTGCACCATGGATCGCACGTTCGCCATAAGGACGGCGGCCTTGAGCATCGATCGGCTCGCCCTCCAAATTAAAATCTATCAAATCGGCTGGCGTGACCAAAGCTGGGCTTAGAGAACGAGACAACAAATAGCGGGTTGGATCATTGGGGTGCCTTATACTGACGTGACCATAGGCGTCGACCACATCTTCCCGCGCCAATATACGATTGGCAATTGAAAGTTCACGAAATATTTCGTTGAGAGCAATCATCATTTCATTCTTGGCTTACTTTTCTTGCTCTAGCTATTTCAAATTAGCAGCCAATAATAGTAGGATACATTAAACAGAAAACAAGAAGCGGATTACAGAGGATCTCATCATGCCCACGTCATCATCTTACACGTCCCACGATATTCCAGAAGGCGCCAAGCCAACCAAGGAAATTCTGGATCATCGCCCACGCTTTTCCCTAGCTGAGAAAGACCGCCGTTGGGACGGTATTCGAAAGAAGATGAAGATGGCTAATTTGGATGCGCTGGTGTTACTTGGCAATGACACTTTCTTCGACATGGGTTTAGTCAATGTTCGTTACCTGACTCATATTGGGTCAAAGGTTGGAACTAACGCACTATTTTTCCTAGACGAGGATCCAATCGTTTGGAACGCGCTTCCCCATCAACAGCGTCCAACTAACATTCATCACCATACTCAGGACTGGACTACCGATATCCGTCCATTCCTTGGTCTAAACGATATGATTTCTGAGTTACGGAGTCACGGTATCGAAAATGGTCGTGTTGGTCTCATCGGTTTCTCATCTTCCATCGTCACAACACCAACTCTATTGCATAAGGATGTAGTTACTTTGGAGGAAGCGTTGCCAAATCTTGAGTTTGTTCCTGCCGGCTCAATGATGGAGGAGATGCGCTTAATCAAAAGCCAGGAGGAACTGGCGATGTTGGGCGAAGCCAGCCGTATTTCGCGTCTGGTCGTAGATACCTTCATAAATTACCCCAAGGTCGGTATGACTGAGGCCGAGTTGTGGGCGGAATTCATCAAGACTATGATCGTCAATGGCGCCGAGCCGCAAGTGTTTTTCTTCCTTGCCAGCGGCCCCGTGGAACATGACGAAAAAGAACTTTGGCATCTTTTGCATGGCGAAGCACAACCTGCCGTGCCCAGCATGCGTCCGCTGTCGAGGGGCGATGTTATAAACGCAGAATGGCATGTGCAGTATTCAGGCTATCTGGCAGCAACCGAGTTTACCGTCTATTTGGGTGATAAAGCTCCCGAAAAACTGAAGGATCTTCACAAGATTAGCGTGGAGTGCCTGGAAGTTAGTCTTGAATATATGAAACCTGGAAATACGCTTCGTGAAGCCTGGGAAGCGATTCGTGCGCCGGCGGAAAAGGCCGGCCTGGACTTTGTCGAACTCGGTTTTCATGGTCACGGTATGGCTTCACCGGAGTTCCCGACTGTTATATACCGACCCGGCTACGGCCCCCCTTCACTCAACGGGACAGGTATAGGTGATCTGATGTTCGAAGAGGGTATGGTTTTTGGCAACAACATTGACCTATCGAACCCTAAATGGAAGCCGGATGTCGGATGCATGTTCGGTGATATGGTAGTGGTTCGCGAAAATTGCGCTGAACGACTGGTGGACATACCGCTATTCCTGCCCGAGGTAGGGTGAGGCTATTCTTAGCAAATCTTTAGTTGCACTGTAGATGCTTCGGGATGCTATATGTAGTTTCTGATCTTAAATATTGACTAAATTAAACGAGTCTGGCAGTTCGGCTTTGACCGAAGCTTGAGTCAGATGACAGAAACTGCTCCCCTTTGAATTATGGTGATTGGATGAGATATCTACAATTTGGTCTCACGGAACACAACCATACCAAAGCAACTCCCGGCTTTACGCTGTTTTCGCCTCTGTTTCAACGGAAAACGTATATCATCAACATGTCCGGTGAAGTGGTCCACGAGTGGGAGCTACCTGGACCGCCAGGAGACTACGCTTATATCTTGCCAAACGGTAATTTGTTTGCCGCGACATGGCTGGGCGGCGGTCCCAACGGCTTTTTCGCCAAGGGAGGCCGCCTCCAGGAAATCGATTGGCACGGCAAAGTGGTCTGGGAATACCATGACGAATTCCAGCACCACGATTTCCGCCGCCTGAAAAACGGCAACACGGTATATCTAGGATGGAAACTACTACCCAACGAGGCTGCCGCATGCATTAAGGGTGGGCAACCGGGCAGCGAACACAAGGATGGCATTTGGGGTGATTATGTTCGTGAAATTGACTCGACTGGTGAGACGGTCTGGGAATGGCACTGTCACGAACACATGAAATTAGACAATTACCCACTCCAACCCGAGACCAACCGCCAAGAGTTCGCCCATGCCAACACCATAGCACCCCTCACCGATGGCAATTTTCTGATCTGTTTCCGCTTGATCGATCTGATTGCCGTTATTAACCGGCAATCCGGAAAAATCACCTGGGAGCGCTTCGAATGTGACTGGGGTGGGCCTCACGATCTGCAGGAGTTGGATAACGGCAACATGATGGTTTTTGCTAACCGGGGGTTGCATGCCGGCCCGAGAGGCTCGAGTGTTATCGAATTCGACCGACATACCGGCAAGACATTATGGGAATATAAAGGCAATCCCACACACACCTTCGATAGCCCTTTCATCAGTGGCTGCCAGCGTCTCGAGAGCGGGAATACGCTTATATGTGAAGGCCAATGGGGGCGACTATTCGAAGTCACGCTCGAAGGCGACGTCGTGTGGGAATATGTTTCTCCCTACTCCGTCAACGTCTCAAGAGCTGCCGATGAAGCTGCCGTTGAAGGCGATGTCAATTTCATATTCCGGGCCTACCGGTACCAGGCAGATGGGCCGGAGATCCGAAGTCGCTTAGGAAAGCCTTGAGAGTAATTTTTAGTGTACGTCGTCACATCAATTTGAATATCCATTGAAAGAATTGGGAGAGCGACGTTATCTGGCGCCTTAATCCATCCAGACCGGCGACAACTTTCGGTCTTCCACAACGTCTGGGGCTACCTCCCCTACCTTCGTTACGAAAACACATGCTAAACAGGCTTATCCATTCTTCGCCGAATTCAGCACTTGGATATCGAAGAACCGTTTCGATGCGATCCAGTCTCATTCGATCGCCGTTATAATGATTCCAAAACAATTCTTCCTGGGCAAGCGCCGGTTGTTACATTCACTGTAACAATTTTCCGGCGAAAACCGTCCGCCTCGATCACGACGTCGTAGGATCCGCTGTCCCGATCCAATCGATCGAATTTGAAATCCCCGTAATTGTCGGTCTCCGTTTCCTGTACCTTTTCGCCCTCTTTGACCAGTGAAACCCTGGCGCCTTGAGCGCAGTCCTGTACTCCGTCAACTTCTGTCACAACGCTACCGCCAATAAAACACTTTGTGTATCGGTACAGATTCTTATAGTGCACGCGCGGCCGGGTATTAAATTCCGGGTGCAGTTGTTCCAAGCCTTGCTCCGCGATGATCGCGGTCATTTCGGTGTCGCTGACCTTCATCGCCTGCATAGCTCGGGTTACACAGACCTGTGCACAGCGCGGTTCTTTCCAGCCGTCGTCCAGCAGGTGCGCATCGAAAATCCAATGCTGCGGAAGTTGCTTTTCTTCATTCCAGAACACGGCACCATAGGGGCAGGCTTCGACGAGCTGTCTTTGTCCTTTGGCCTTATCCGGATCGATGATTACGATACCGTCATCGCGCTTTTTCACTGCGCCGTTTCTCGCGGCTTCGATGCAGGGCGCATCATCGCAGTGTTGACACAACACCGGTAAGTAGGCGACGTCCACCATGGGCGCCC
>Ga0187827_10003964_pt1 | contig 18610 bp, 8 predicted proteins | sample ETNtaG_39_FD_167969 | JGI IMG/M metagenome (GOLD analysis project Ga0187827, IMG submission 167969) | Marine microbial and viral communities from oxygen minimum zone, Eastern Pacific Ocean - ETNP2014_SV_150_PacBio MetaG (Illumina Assembly) | ecosystem: Environmental > Aquatic > Marine > Hypoxic... | reverse complement strand
AGATAATTTCCTCACCCACGAACACATTGTTGGAAGTGGGGTCCGGTGAGAGCAAAACGTTTGAGATATCTAGCTCTAAACAAGGACACGCGTCAATGACCAAATCCATAATCAAAACTTCCGCTGTGCTCACGAGGCTTGCTTTAACTTTATAATCCCCAGCAATGTCGATCGATAGGCCCTGGAATATCACACTGGCTTCTTCTCTGGTGGAAGCAGTTCCCTCCTCGGGCGTCACGTTACCGGAAGTATTCGTAAGATCGATCAATATGTCTGTTGGGTCTGCCGCCGGATATATCTCCAGGTGGATAATCCCTGTACCCACGGCATTACCGGTGTTGTTCAATAGAACGGTCACATCGAAGTATTTGCTTGGTATTCCTCCTGTGTCGCCGAATCCGGTCAAGTTGACCAAATGGATATCGGCTATGTTCATAATCCCTACTTGTACCGTTCTGTTGACGGACCTGCCGGTAGATTCATTAGTAGCCGTGATGGTTATATCATAAATACTGTTCGGCCCCTCGGCGGATGGAGTCCAGAAGAAGATTAGCACGCCCGATTCTACATCGGGAGGAAGAAAATCTTCGATCTTCCAGCTCCATTGTAAGACCTCTGATATCTCTCCCGTGGTATTTGTGATATCTATAGAAACGTTAGTCATATATGCAAAGTCGTTCCCTGTATTTTTGATCACAGTTTCTATCGCTAAATTTTCCTTTGGATAGATACCGTCTACATCGGGGGCGTCGATACTGAAGTTTATCGTGAAATCGATTATCGTCGTGAAGTTCACATTCACAAGTTTCTTGAATCCGTCTATCATTCCGGTCCCATTCAACCACCCCTCAACAGTGGCATTTATCGTGTAAAATCCGGGATCGGTGAAGTTGAATGAATTTCCTGCATTTACCGAATGTTTTCCCGCTGCCAGATTCCCATGTTCGAAAATACTCCGCTCGAACAGATCACTGTGGGTGACATTAACAGTCACATTCACGTTCATCATTTCTTGTGCCAGTGTAAAGTTCACTTCTATACCGAAATTTCCATTTGCAAAAATACCATTTTCGAAAAAGGGTTGGGTCGGCGTTAACACTCTAAGCTTGTCAAATGTTACGTTGCCTGCACGTCTGGGGGTAATTCCTCCGGTGTCATCAGCACTAGCCATTAACGGAATTGAATTTGATATAATGAAAATCGAGAGCAGTAACGCAATGATCTGTCTAGGCATCACCATTATCGCCTCTGGGAAAATTTTTTTTATAAGGCATTAAGTGAAAGAGTATAATCTTTATATTATACGGTTTCCTTGGTTTTTATAATCTCCGTGCTGAGTTACCACGAACCGATTGATCAAATAAATTAACTTTCAAGCAGGCTCTCGGCACTGCAGTTCGGGCAGGCTATCATTAAAGGTCTAGTTGTATCCACTATGGTCAGCAGAGTCTGGCAGTTGTAGCATTGTACCGTTACCGGCTCGGGAGTCGCCGGGGTCTGAAGTTGAGTTGCCTTTGCCTGGAGATCGGCCACAGTTGCTTCCAGGGCCGCGTATTGGGCTATCATGGCCTGTTTCTCCTGCTCGTCCTCTATTCCCCCAAGTTTCTCACGGACCGCCGCCGCTTCCGCTGTTATTGCCTCGTACTGCTGGGCGATCAACTGGAGTTGAACGGCCACGTCAGAAACCACTTCCGGTTCCGCTTCCGAAGTGCTCTCGTCCACCGGGAGGTCTTCCACCACCTTATCAGTAAGCAACGACTCGTCAGGGGATTCCGTTACCGTTTCAGTTTGCACTTCTGTTTCGGGGGCTTCCGTCGCATTTTCAGGTGTCTCGCTTTCGGGAGATTCCGGCTCCATCGCCGTCTCCATGGTCTCTTCGGGAATTCCTTCCTGTACTTCTTCTCCCGCAGTTTCTCCCTCTATCTTTTCCCCAGCTACCTCATCTTCGACGTTTTTCTCTTTCGAATCCGTAACTTCAGTATCCCCTTCGCCGGGTACGCTCTGGTCTCCAGCGGGGAGTTGCAATAGTTCTTCATCTTTTCCGCCGCTCGCAGGCAGTGCTTTCGGCTTCCTCTTCCTTACCTTTCGCTTAACCTGTCGGGCTACCTTTTTCTTTCCTGAACGCTTTATAACAGTCTTTTTTGCAGCACCCTCAAGCTCTTTATCTTTTTCTCCTGATACTTCTGATTCATCGCCCCCCTCTTCGTGTGGGGGCAAAGCAAGAACTCTCGCACCCGATTCCAGACTCTGGAATTCCTTATCGGTTCCACCTGTGGGATCCTTTGAGTCCAGAGATTCCGTGCTTACCTGTACCGCTGCGGATTCTTCCATGGGAGAAATTGGTGATTCTCCCTCCATGATACTTCCTGCTGTTCCTTCCTCTCCATCCGCTACGATATGCCTTGGCACCGCCATTTCCTCTTCTTTGTCCTTTCGTTTCTTCTTTCTGAAAACCACCAATCCCATGGCGATGATCATTATCAGGATCAGACCTATGACACCAAAAATAAGAGAAGCGGCATTCTCTTCCATAAATGTGGGCGGAACCTCCTTTTCCGGTTCCTTGACCGTCAGGGTCCACGAGTAACTGTCGTGTACATCACCGTCATCATTAACGAGAATCACAGTAATATTGAAGGTCCCCGTCCTCGTTATGGTCTTCCTGTATTTATCACTGTGTTGAGTTCGATCCGCCAAACCGTTCAATAACCAGTTTATATTGTAATCGTCATCCAGAGGGTTTGTGACATTTATAGAGAGAGTAACTTTCTCATTCACCATGATCTCAATTTTAGGAGGGTACTTTCCCGGTATCTCAAGTGATGGGAATATGTTCTTTTCAGGTTTGACGGGACCGAAGCTCACGACATCCTTGTTATAATTCCCAAGGAGGTCGTAGACCACCACCGCTACGTAATATCCCGTATTGTCATTCAAATTTTTCCCCTGGTACTTGTTCACTTCGGCAGATGTCTCTTCCCGCATAACCAGATGTGAACCGTCCGCCCTTTCGGGATAGACCTTGAAGGGTATATGCAGTGTTTTTATCTCTGGGGCCTTGTGATCGAAAACGAATATCTCGTAATACGCGAAATCCGCTTCCATGCTCTGGTTCCATTGGACGGAAAGCACCCCTCCGGCATCTCCGGGTTTGTCGTACACAATCAGGCCCTTGACCCTTTCCGGCGCCACGTTCTCCCAGCATCTCACTGGCCCGTAGGACTTCACCTCATTTTTGTCCTGGTTCCCGGAGAGGTCTATTGCGGAGACAGCTATATAATGGTCCCGTTCGTTCTCTAAAGGCTCACCGTTCATTGTGCTGATCTCGGTAATTATGGTGGAACCGTTCCAGCCAACGGCATCGATCACTGCTTCAGGCTTTTTCCCCCGAACATCGTCGAATTTTGTTCTCCTAACATAGATCTCGTAGGCCACCACGTCTTCTTCTATACTTTTCTCGATCTCTACGGTTATTGAGTTCCCGCTGTCGTTAGGGGTGTCGTACATTTCACTTATATATATCAGCTCCGGAGCTGTGTTTTCTCTGCACACCACCGGACCAAAACTGATCACCGAAAAATTCTCATTCCCCAGTCGGTCAACGGCCGTTACAGCTACCCAGTATTGCTCGTAAAGATTTATCAGGGGTTTGGTGCCGTGCTTGTATATCTCGGTATCCTCGGTGCTGATGTCGTCTACAGTCACCTGCACTTCCATCTCGTCCACCCTTTCAAAGGAACTGTTAGCAATGTAGATATTGTAATGGTCGAAATCGGAATCTGACGAGCTCCACCACTTTACTATAATAACGCTCCCCTCGTCTTCTGGTCTGTCCGATGCGTTTCTCACCGTTATGGGCACCGGAGCTATGTTCTCCAAACTTTCCGCCGGTGACGACGAGACCACTTCTTTTAGATAATTTCCCGAAATGTCCACTGCTACAACAGCGATGTAGTAATCCGTTTCATCCAGTAATTTGTTGGAGTTCATGGTCTTGACGATCGTGTGATTCTCAGAGATATTGTCGATCTCCACCGGCAGCAGATCGATGTTTTTTATTTTCTCGTTGTCCACATAGACTCTGTACTGGTCGAAATCCGGTGCGGTACACGTGTCCCAGGATACATGGAGGCTGCTCCCGCCGTCATTAGGCGTATCGGTAGCGATAACATTCGTTACCTTTTCAGGAGGAAGATTGTCTATAGGGATTATCGGGCCGATAATATTCTGAGGGGTGATGGTATCGTTCTCAATGCCGGGAATTGATTCGTCTATGCTTGTGACTCCGAAGAAGTATCCCTGGCCGTTGCTTAGATTTGAGAAGGTCATATTGGTCGCTTGCACCCCGGTAGCCACCGGTTCCAGCCCAGTGAGAGACACTATCTGCTCGTCACTTATATATACATTGTAATAACTGAAATCGGGGCTGGTGTTTGGGTTCCATTCTATTTTCACGTTGAAGCCCTCATCTTCAGATACATCGTCCCCGTTGAGACCGGTGACACCAACGGGAGGATTGTCCAAGCATTCGCCGGACCCGTTTATTACCTCCGGATTCACATTACCCCATATGTCAGTTACTGTGACGGCAAAGTAGTATTTCTTTTCATCGATCAGGGGTGTTCCCCCTATCTCCTTGATCAGGTGAGTGGTATTACCCCCATCGGTTATGTTTGAGATTATGGGGGTCATTCCCGATACGTTGGTGATAGGGGACGTGTCGGCGTATAGGTCGTATCTTTCGAAGTCCCACTTTGTGCATTTGTCCCAGCGCACGTACATATGCCCGCCTCCATCGAACTGGCGGTCCCACGTGACTACGTTTTCGATTTTTGGAAGCGGTGTCGTATCCTCAACGTAGCTTTCCAGTCCATAGAGGATGATGTCGTCAACGTAGTAACCGCTGCCGACCCCAGCTGCATCGGAAGTGAATCGAAATCTGAATCGCATCGTCCGCCATTGGCTGCCATAGAATCCGTTCATGGGCACCCCGAGACCTTTGGGCTCGTCCGGATCCTCCTGCCCGTTGCGGTTCAGATCGCTGTACCACCTCATGAACGACCAAGTGCTGAAAGTCCCGATTTCCCCGGGATTGGTGAATACGTTCCTGACATTGCCAAAATTATCATAGCTCAAGTCGTCTATGTAGAACTTATCTTCGTTATCCTTCCTAGCTCCCACCATCTTGAACCCATAGGTGGGTTGATATGTCAGATCGGACCATGAAGAATACATGCGGGAAAGGTCGAATTCAGGCGAGATAAGCTCCACATCGATGTTGTTTTCGTACTGACCGTTGTCCCCACCCATGTACCACGCCCAATCCTGCGTGTGGTCTCCGGTGGGATTCAAGGGATTATTCACACGATGCCACGTATCGGGACCGCCCATTCTGGCCATGGGGGTCCACGTTCCGCCCCCCTGCTCGCAGTCGTCCGCCCATTTATTCGCCCACCCGTCCATTGAAAATCGGTCATTGCTCCTGTCACTGTCCCCAGTGACGTTCACGCTTGCCGTTATATTGTAAAGGAAAGAGAAAAGAAATTTGTACGGGAAGATCACGTTCGCGGCGCCACCCCCGGCGATGTTGGCAATTGTCCCCGTCGTATTGTAAACTTCCCTGATCTGGAAGTTCTGGGTTGTGTTTGCGGTCCATATCTCGAAATAAATATCGACGTTGTTGATTGCATTTTGCAAGTTATTGTTCACTGTCACTGTGAACCGGGTGGTCTTTCCAACTAAACCGATACTGTAGTTACCATAGCGACCAGCTTCGGTGAGCTCCCAACCTCCGATGCCCCCTTCGTAAGCTATATTGGCAACCGAGACCTCGGTCACGTCCCTGGTGCCTGTAAACCCCTTGGGAAGGCCAGTTCTCGCTGTGATCTCGGACGTTTCATTCCGATTTAATAGTTCCTGCGGGATAATGCCCACGAAAATTACGAGCAACGCGACTAAAATACAAATACCAAACCTACTGCTAATTCGATCCATATGAATTCCCCGGGTTGTCTAGTACTATTTATCTCATTGTTTTTAATTATATTTCCTTTTTTTTATCGTATTTTTGAGGTTCCGTTGTCATTTTGATGAGGATTTAACTGATATTAAAAATAAATTACGGGTTCGAAAAGCCATCCGAGAAGACGGTTCAAAGAGCCTTTAATAGCCGGGAAACATTTTCCACTACATTCGCATTGTCGTTGAAGATAGCACTTCCTGCCACCAAAACGTCCGCTCCCGCTCCGTGGGCTGCGCGGATTGTGGTGACGTTGATACCTCCATCTACCTCTATGAGTGTTTCGGCCCCCTGCCTCACGATCTCCGTCTTAAGTTCTTTGATTTTATCGAGGGAGCCGGGAATGAAGCTCTGCCCCCCGAAACCAGGGTGCACACTCATTACGAGAACGAGATCGAGGTCCTTCAGCGATTCCTCTAGGACTGAGACAGGTGTGTCAGGGCTAACAGCCGCTCCAGCTTTGATACCTCTTTCCCGTATCCTCCCGATCATATCGGGCAGCTCGCAGGAACTCTCACTGTGGACTGTGATGAGATGAGCGCCAGCGTCTATAAAGGCATCCAGGTAATCACCTGGTTTTTCTATCATTAGGTGTACGTCCCTGAACAGCGACGATCTATTGGCAATGGCCTTGACCACCAGAGGGCCGATGGTGATGTTGGGGACGAAATGTCCGTCCATAACGTCTATGTGTAGCCATTTTAAACCGGCTTTTTCAGCTGCCGCTATGTCATTCCCCAGGTTCCAGAAGTCGGCGGAAAGGATCGAGGGGGCCAGTATGGGTCTTGCTATGTTCATTTTATCACTTCATCATGATCCTTTGGATTTCTCCGAATTTTCCAGACATACTCCCTTCTGGTTCAGTCTTAGCTGAAATGCGTTAATGTTGAATCGCCCCAGGGATTTGATCACCTTCTCCGGCTCGTGGCTTATGGCGATGAAGCTCCCACCACCACCGCCCCCGGTCAATTTCGCGCCGTAGGAATGTCTTCGCACTGTCCTCAATAACTTTTCGATGACGGGATGGCTGACACCGAGTATTGCCAGCAGCCGATGGTTCTCATTCATCACTTCGCCTATACGTTCGGGGTCGTTCCTCGCTATGGCTTCGATACCGTTCTCCACAACTTCTCCTATCTCTTCAATTATCTCCATCCCAAAGGAATTCTTCTCAACGAATCTCCTGACCTTGCTAACCTGACGATCCGTTCTCGCTCTAATTCCCGTATTCCCCAGAATAAGCGTCAAATCAGGGACATCCATGTGATGAATATTCCAGCTCTTTTCTTCTCTTGAGGCTTCCCATAGAAAATTTTCACCCTCCACCCGTCGGAGAATCACCCCCCCGCCGTGTGTTGCAACCGACGTATCTATAGGTGATGCACCGCCCTGGGCATTGTATTCTATGGAAAATGCTCTATTCGCGATAAGTGCTTCCAATTTATTTCGGGTGTCATCACCGATTCCCCGCTTGAGCACCTTGCCCAGAACTTTCACAGGTTTCCCCGTTGCTTTCCTTTTCAATATACTCACAAGGAACGAGGTGCAGACTGACAATGCCGCCGATGAACCCATTCCGGATGAGGATGGGATACCGGATTCCAATTTGAATTTTAGAGGAGAGTCGTCCCAGAATTCCTGGAGTGCAGTGTGAATATATGAATGGTGGTGTCTTGTAAGCGGATAACCGTTCACTGTGTTCCTATCTCCCTTCTCGACACCCATTTTCATCCTGGCATTCACAGCCACCGCCACCGCCGGCTCTCCGTATACCACTGCATGTTCACCAAAAAGAATGACCTTGCCCGGTGCGGAAACCCAGTTCATGGTCACCACATCGTAATATAATTAATAAATTCTTTTCCCGTAATGCATGAATTGCGGCAATTGTGCTGAATGGGGTCGCAAACTTTTATTGATCTTCCGTCCAGTTCCAATCATCGTCTTCTTCATTCTGTTTAATACCGGTTCTTTCAGATTTTACACCCGCCCCTTTTTCTACTCTAAATTCATAATGACTATCCCTATCGTCACCATTAGCACTATCATTTACCATAACCTCAAAATCGCTATCCTCAATCTCATTTTCATTATTGCCAGTGTCTTCAGGGTCTTCCATTTCCATCCCCCTATCATCTTCCTCATTGTAGTAGTCGTCCTGGAAATCCACGTCGTCCGGTTCTAAGCCCTGATCATCTTCTTCTATGTAGTCATCGCTTTGATAATCTACATGATCCGTTTCCATTCCCCCATCATCGTCGTCGTCGTAGTTGTCGTCTTGAAAATCCACGTCGTCCGTTTCTAAGTCAGGATCGCTTTCTTCATCGTAATCATCGCCCTGAAAATCTAAATGGTCCGTTTCCATTCCCTCTTCATCTTCGTCGTCGTAGTCTCGAAAATCCACATCATCTCTATCTTCAGATTCATCTTCATATTCATCATCTTGGAAATAATTTTCCTCTTCATGATCGACATACTCCTCCACATTATAATATTCATCTTCTTCATAATCGTCGTGATCGACGGGAACACCAACAACCCCAATTCCCATGTTCCCATCATACTCCAACACATTATCAAGGCCGTAATATTCTATGTCATCATCATAACTGGGCACTTCCCCATCGCTCACCGTGAAATCGATCCTCTCACCGGATAATATCCTCTTTTTAATCTTTTTCTCTGCTTCCTTGTACGATCTTTTCACCTCTTTCTCCCTTATCCTTTCCTCGAGACCTTTCTGCTCTACCATCAGTTTTCGGTATCTCGATTTCTTGCTTTGAAATCTCGTTCTAATAAAAATCGAACTTGCAAATAGCACTACAACGAGAATACACAAGGACCATAGCCAGTAATCGATGATGAAATCCCAGCAAGCAGCAAATATACCTTTATCTTCGCCGGACCCGTTCTTAACCACCGTTCCGTTTTCTCCCTCAATAACAGAAAAGAACAGATTCTTAATATCGGAACCGTTGTCATCGTCAGTTACCCTGAATGTAATATCGAAATCTCCGCTTTCGTCGAATATCTTGCTGATCATCTTACCTGATATTATTGTTCCATTGGGGAATATCCACTCGTAAATTAGTTCTGTATCCGGATTATCATCGGGGTCGGTGGTGCCGATAGAGCTGAAAAACACCTTTCCCCCCTCCTTTACACTTGCGGGTTTAAGCCACGCCACTGCCTTTGGTGGAAGGTTCACAACGTTGATCCGGACCGTGGCCGGGAGTGAATCCAGGTTTCGGGAATCCGTAACTACCAGGGAAACAGTGTAATTAAGATCGTCTTCGTACTTGTGTGGGGTTGCAGTATTATTCATCGATTCTATAATCTCCCCGTCGCCAAAATCCCACTTATAATTGATGATCTCTGCCTCGTCCGGAGAATAGGATCCAACCGGTGAGAATGTGATTAGAGATTCAACTGTGATGAATTCGGTTGTATAGAAGGGAGGGGCAATATGGGCGATTGGTCTTTTTGGCGGTGGCGGCGGTTCCATTACTTCCAGGATCAGGTCTGATGAATTGGAGCTTATTCTGTCATACCCGTCTCTAACCTTGCAGAATGGAAAGAAAAGACCTGTCTGGTTATATGTACGCACCACTTCCGGGTAGTTCACCCACCCGCTGTTATTACCATCGCCGAAATAATAATTGTACTGGATCTCCGGCGTGCCTGTCGTGGAGCCTGATGCGTTGAAAACTACCTTCTCACCCACAAGGATCTTGTTTAAGCTCATCACCAGATGCGCCATAGGTTTTTCCGGCTCGGCGATCACCTGTACAAATTCCGAAAAATAATTGTTAGTTTCATTTGATTCGAATATTTCGTTCAAAGGATCGACGTGAATCCCCAGCATCTGACCCCCCTGAAGTGCTTTCCAACCGAATATCATCTCCGCACTCTCATTGGGGCCGAGTGCCGGGATGTAGCGCTGCTCTTTCACATCGAAATCCATGTAAAAATATACCTTCAAGTCAACTGTCGGCATCAGATCGAGGTTCTTTACCCACACGGTGGTTGTCATGTCCATCCCGTGATATGGTTCTTCATTGCTTTGTTCGAAACTGGTGATGGCAAGGTCGGAAAAACCGATTCTCAAAATGAGAAATTCTCCATTCTCGATATTCACTTCTTCATAAAGATAACCCCATTGTTCAGATTCATGATAAATCCGATAGACATCGTAATATATCGTTCCGCTTGACTCTTTTGTAATATTTATTAGCATCATTTCAACTATCCCGTTATCATCGCTCTTTAATAAATACGATGGACCTCCGCCGATCTCTTCCACATCTATAAAAACGCCAGATAGCGGTTGATCTTCGTAATCCAGAAGAAGCAATTCCATCTCCAACAAGATGTTCAACGTGGAATCGGTCCCAATGGTTGTTTTGGTAACATCCATGGTCATATTCATTGCATTAACCAGAGCGTGCTGCGTTCTGAGGTTCCACCCGCTCGTGATAATGAGCGCATCATCCATAATGACGTCGGAATAGTAGATATCAACTGCATGGGAGCAGTCGATAACAGCCAGCTTTTCTATATTGACAACTCCACCACTCCCGTCAATCGTGATGGGAATATAGCAATTTGAGAAAGTGCAGGAAGTTAGAGAAATATCGAAGTCAGGTTTGTTCATGCTGAGATCGAATCCCTTGGAACAGTAATCGAAGACACACGCCGTTGCGTCAATATTAGAGTCCGTGGCAGAAATGGGGCTGTACCAATTGGTGAAGGTGAGTTCTTCGAGAATGGCATCAGAATCTCTTACATCGTTGACTTGTAGGCCCTGTTGAATCTCCTTGAAGAAGGTCTCATCTTTCATGAAAACGTTACAATCATAGATATCATATCCTTCACGTGAATCATAGTACACATTTCCGGCAGTGGTCAGGTTAACTGAAGCAAATTCCAGAAAAGAGTTGTTATAAAAGATATTATCGTTCATGACAAAACTGGCTATTGGGTCATCGCGGTTGACTCCCCGGTTCCCCCTGCTTCTCCCGTCCGAATCTCCGATAGTCTTTTCGGTGCTGTTGGCGAATATACAATCCCGGACCTCTACGTCGATCTGAAATCCGATTATATCCCTTTCGTTACCAAGGAAGCTTGTGTTATGTATGGTAAGATTTTCAGATATCTTGAATTGGCCATTACTGAAAATTGCGTTCTTGTTGTTGTAAAACATTGAATCCCTGATCTCACCGGTAGAGGTGGACCTTGCATTCAACCCATTGATGTTAGAAACTGCGCTGTTTGAAATGTAAAAAACGGAATCGACGAACCTGACGACTCCCGTGGAGCTTCCGTTTATGTGCCCTTCCCTGAGCTCGAAAAGCGACCGGTCAATAACGAAGGTATCCTCGAGACCTGCAATATAGCTGTTGTCCATGGTCAAATTTCCGAGTATAACATCGTTACCCTTGACCTTGTTGACAAAGGTATTCTCCATGGTTATATTTGATCTCTCACTGTAAATACGGACCGGTACGTCCGAATCCACCGTAACGTTTCTGAGAGTGAGGGAAGAACCGCCTATCACGGAAATATAAGGGTCGGTCCCGGCGAAATTGAAATAAATGGTTACGTTTTCCATAACTACATCCGTCCCGTCCGAAACAGTTATGCTCCCGTTTATTATAAGGGCCTTGAGACTAATGTTTATTAAACCGCCAGAATTCAGCAGGTATGAAGAGGAATGGTTATCATACTCAAGCACCCCGCCGCATAGCTGTTCAGGATCCTTCATAAGATTTCCCCAGCTCTCATCGATTATTTCCCGGCGGGCATTTGCAGCAGCAACTCTAGCGGGGATCTCTGACATATCCCTTGGCTGGTTCCGGCTATTGTTCTCTATAAGAGGAATCTCATTCTTGGTGATGTTGTATTCTTCGAAGATTCCAGCTTCAAAAGCCTCTCTGTTTGGATCGCAGAGTACCATGTAGGACGTGAAAAGGCACAGGATCAATAGAATTGATGTTAATTGTCTTTTCACTGCCATTCACTTAATTAACTGGAAAAGGATATTTAATTATATCTTTTATATTTACTGGTAGGAGCAATAATGGTCGAAGGCAAACTGGAACCTTGCAAAACGTCCTTATCGGGGTTCCGGTTTATACGTTATTACCCACATATTTATGGACCAATTATTATTGATTTATATTCGACTTAGCTATTTTCCTCCTCTTTGATAAGAGAGGCCATGGGTTAAAAAAAAAATTAAAAAAAATTTTATTAATGAACGAGAGATATACCGGATTGCTTCCCAAAATGAGCGGTAGTATTCATCCGGTTTGTTTTCACGGAGATGGTGACCATGGAGAAAGATTATGAACGAAGGAATTTGGCGGGATTTGATTTCGATGAAAGTCCCATTATCAATGGATACGCGAACAGGACATTGTACATTAACCTCTCGGAGCGTACCATAAGTGAGAAAGGAGTGACCCCGGGAATGAAGGATGTGTTTACCGGAGGCAAGGGTTTTGACCTTTGGCTAATGTGGAACTCACTTCCGTTCGACAGAACCATCGAGTGGAATGATCCCGAGAACGACATTGCCATTGCTTCCGGCCCCTTGGGAGGTACCACCATGTACCCAGGCAGCGGTAAGAGCATTGTAACATGTATATCACCTACAACCGGCTCTGTCATCGATTCTAACGTCGGCGGGTATTTTGGCCCATATCTTAAGTTCTCGGGTTTCGATGCTATAGAGGTGCAGGGTAAAGCGGAGAAGGACGTGGTTATTTTCATTGACGGATTGGAACGCAATGTAAATATTGAACGGGTCGAAGGTCTGCCGTCTGACAGCTACCGTTTGTGTACAGTTCTCACCGAGCTGTATGGTGATGGCAAACCGCGGGGTATTTCAATCGTATCCGCCGGCCCGGGTGCCGAAAATACACTTCTCGGTTGTCTGAACTTCAGTTGGTATGATCAGGGCCGAAAGATAGTCCGGTACAAACAAGCCGGACGTGGTGGTATTGGAACTGTCCTTCGAAACAAGAAAATCGCAGCGATTGTTGTAAGGAGCCCCACCTTGTCGGCGAAAGCCAACGCTCCAGCGGATTTCGATGCTCTGAAGAAGGTAGGTCGAGCCCACAGCCAGGAGATCACGAAGCTTGATCCCCTTCAAAACGAGATGGCGAAGATCGGGACAACACACCTTGTAACCATTATGAACGATTACGATCTATTGCCAGTGAATAATTTTCAGTACGGATCTCATCCCGATGCACCGTTGATGGGGGCGGAGGTCTACCGTAAAAAATTCCATAAGGGGTATGATGGATGCTGGGTCGGTTGCACTGTGGCGTGCGCCCACGGTGTGAAGGATTTTCTCTGTACCACTGGTCCTTACAAGGGCCAATTGGTATTCGTGGACGGACCCGAATACGAGACCGTGGCAGGTTGCGGTAGCAACTGCGGTATATTTGATCCCGATCACGTTATCGAGATGAATTTCTACTGTGATACGTACGGTCTGGATACCATCTCTGTGGGAACCGCCACCGCCTTTGCCATGGAATGTTTCGAAAGGGGTCTCATAGACGAGGAGATCACGGGTGGGATTGAGTTGAGATTTGGGAACAAAGAGGCAGCTCTTGAAATACTTCACCAGATGGCGAGAGGAGAGGGTTTCGGGGCAATAGTAGGCCAGGGAATTAGGAAAATGAAAAAGATATTCGGGGAAAAGAGTGGATCGGACGTGAAACTAATGCATGATATTGGGATGGAAGCGAAGGGACTGGAGTATTCCGAGTACATAACCAAGGAATCCCTTGCTCAGCAGGGGGGATACGGTCTTGCTCTCAAGGGCCCCCAGCATGACGAGGCATGGTTAATATTCCTGGATATGGTTCATAATTTCATGCCTAGCTTCGATGAAAAGGCCGAGGCCCTTCACTGGTTCCCCATGTGGCGTACATGGTTCGGCCTCAACGGTCTGTGCAAACTTCCCTGGAATGACATAGTTCCCCCCGAAAATAAGGAAACGGCGGAACCCGCCAAGGTGATGAAACACGTCAATTGGTATGCAGACTATTTCGGCGCCGTTACAGGAAGAAAGGTCGAACCTTCCGATCTTATCGCTATGAGCGAGCGTGTTTACAACTTCCAGAGGATATTCAATCTAAGAATGGGCTACGGACGGAGGGAACACGATGACATCCCGTATCGCTCAGTAGGCCCGGTGACAGAAGAGGAATATCTTTCGCACCATGAGAAGTACGATGATCAATTGAGAGAGCAGGTGGGGGTAGCGCCTAACGGGAAATCCACGTTAGAAAAGATCGCCATTCTCAGAGAATACCGTGAAGATCGTTACGAGAAGCTGAAAGATGCTGTGTACAAGCGTAGGGGCTGGACAAAGGATGGTGTTCCGAAGATTGAAAAGGTGAAGGAGATGGGAATCGATTTTCACAGCGTGGTCAGGATAATCGAGCCATATCAATGAAGGCCAGTTCCCACTGTGGGATGAGAGGGAAATACACAAACATGGCAAAATAATGTAATTAATACCACAAACATTATATGTGGATTTAGGTTTATGTCCTAATACTTTAAATAGTAGCTTTCCAGCACGTTTAACTATTGATCGATAATACAATTTCAAATGGCAATGGACGTATAAATCAAGTGGTGCAAAGATGAGTTTGAAAACGCTCAATAAACTGGTAAAGAATTCAACCAGTTCCAATCCCAAAAAGAAGGTGCAGGCCCTTGAAGGGTTGGAGGAGCTATGCAGGGAGAATCCTCAATACCTTAAGAACATCATGAATCGCATGGTACCGCTGTTGGAGGACAATAATGAGCGGGTTAAATTGATCGCTTCGGTTCTACTTTACCGTCAGTCCTCGGATGATGCGAAGGGTATGACAAAACAGTTTCGCCAGTTTCTTAAGGTTCTGGAGTCCGCGTTCGATAGTAAGAACCAATCCTCGGTCAGGAACTGGAAACCTTATACGAATATCATTCTTACACTTGGAAATATCATTGCCGAGTATCCCAAATTGGGGGGAAAGATCGCTCCTGTAATCACCAGTGTTTTGAGATATCCGTTGTATCGTCCCCAGAATCCTACCAAAGACCATGCATTTCTCTATGTGGCGTCAATTAAGGCCCTGGGCAACATAGGGCGGAAGGAACCCGGATATGTAGAGGAATCCATTCCGTACATATACAAGAGCCTAGTGGATTCCTATCGTTTCGATTTTTGGAACAAGTCTACCGCCGACCGGGACAGCAACATGCGTCTTCATGCGGCAAATGCCTTGAAAAAGGTAGGTCGTATCGATCCTTCTTTGGTAATTCCAAAGATAATCCCCGTCTTGAGCGAGAACGATAAGAACGTCGTCAACGTTGGCAAGGATATACTTCTCTCTTTTTCGAAGGAGACGAAAGGTATTATTCCGGCCCTGGTAAAATCTCTGAACACCGAGAAACAGGAAGACCGGGAACGGGTAACCGAGTTCATCGTTGAACTGGGAAACAAGGATCCCGACCAGGTTATGCCCATACTGACGAGAGCGCTATCCGACAGCAGAAGATTTGTTCGTATCCAGGCCTTCTCTGCTGTGGGCTCTCTTCTACCGAAACACACGAAATATATACCCTCAATCATCCCCGTCCTCATAAAGAACCTGGTAAAGGAATCTGACAACGAGATCAAACAATCCATCTCCGATACCCTTACGATAATGAGCTTTTTGAACATCAACATATTTCAGAAGATCATGCCCTATATTATCAAGGCACTCAGTGATGATTATTATCACGTCCGGTGGCGTATGTGTCAGATAATAAAGAATGTGGGGATCTTCAAACCGCAATTCGTGGTGGATTCCATACCACATCTGATCACTGGCCTGAACGATCCGTATACTCATGTACAGGCAAAGGCCAAGGAAGCACTGGATGCATTAAAGGTGGATAAACTGGAATATATTCAGGCAATAAAGTGCATAGCAAGTGGAACCAAGTCACTTGAAAAGGCGAAAAAGGGAAACATTAGTTGCATGGAAGGGCAGAATGCTTTAATGAGCGCTATAAAGGCTGCCAAAGAATACCGCTTCAGGGAATCCATAAGTCTATCCACCACTGCCCTGGACTTCATGGAAGCAGCAGGGGTGCCTTTGTCGAGATATGATGCCGGTTCTAGATATGTCGCAGGACAGTACCTTGGCCAGCGGGACCTCGGTTTCGGCCCGGACGGTCTGCCTATACCGCCTCCTCCGGACGAAGCTATACCTCTACCTCCTTCTGCTGCTCAATCGCCTTTCGGTGGTGGCATACTTGAAGCAAAACAGGTGGAACTGGCAGAATCCAAGGGAGGCGCCGGTATAGATGAGATATTCCTGATGACAACTTACGGTATATTGCTTGACCATTATGTGGCTTCTAAGAAGAGCAAGGTGGATGAGGAGATACTTGCCGGTATGCTGGTGGCTGTAAAGAGCTTCATCACCGATTCCTTTGACCTACCGGACGCAGTGGGCGGTGGGAAAATGGCATTGAACAACATCGATTTTGGTGATTTCTCTGTTGTAATATCCACCGGAAGATATTTGACAATGGTTGCCATCACCACTTCAGGAAACCGGGATGCGATCTACAAGCACATAACAAGTGGAATCGAAAAGATCGAAAACAAGTTCAATGCCAAATTGAAAACCTGGGATGGGGATATTGACGACCTGGAAGGGCTGCCCGATTACATGAAGAAAGTGATACTGGATTAGTGACGATCCGCCGATGGCGAAGAAACAATAGTGAGGCTTGAGTTATGTTGGAGAAGAAATCTATATTCACCCCTTTGCTGGAAAAATCCCTTGGAGACGTCCTGGATGCCGAAGCACTTCTGCTGGATGTAGTCCGGGATATGGTGAAAGAAGAAGTTAAAAAGTATGTTTTAAAACGCCTGGAAGAGGTGCCCGAGCTCAGGGTCGAGATCAGGAAAGCCATTTCCATGTATTTCGAGGCAAAGATGAGAGAGATGTACGCGGGAGTACTCCTCGCCAAATCCAGCGCAAAATTGGGGTACGAGCTCATCCCCGAGAATCTGAAGAAGGACATGTGGGCCGAAATAGAATCCGAGATGACGAAGGTTATTGAGAGAACGTTCAAATAAGCAACCTTTGATGAACATCTTTTTTCGGACGACGAGATATGGGATTTCATAGTACTGTATTTCTGAACATGCAACATTATGGGCAGGCATGATGGAAGTTACAAGTAAGCAGAAATATTCATTTTCTATATAATATATTAAGAAGTTAGGTCCCAAAATAACTTACCAATGCCATAAAAATCCTTCATATCCCCTTGCCATTGTGATATTATCGCACCATAATGATTATTTATTCTCTCTACGATTTTTCTCATATTCTCTCTAACCATCTTTACATCCTCGCCCTCGCCCAAAACTGCAAGAAAGAAATTCCCACCTTCTTCGATCAGTATATTGTAATTGCCCTGTTCGATGTTCTTGAGTTCTCCGGCCATACGAAGAGAATCCTTAACGAACATCTTAACCACGGTGAACATTGCCCCGAATATATCCTCATCCACTTTAACAAGTGGATTCAAATTCTTATGGAATAATACGAGTCCGGCGTTATTGAGAAGTATCGCATGATTGACCTTGAAGGGCTTCAGGGGTTTGCTTCTCATTAGCGTACCCTTGTTCTCGATGGCCCTTTTCACGGAGGCGATCAACTTCTCCTTCTTCACGGGTTTCACGATATAATCCAGAGCCCCCTTCTTCATCACGTCCACCACTATATCGAGATTGGACATGGCGGTAACCATTATCACGGGAATGTTCCCGAATCGCTCATTTATCTCGTCGAGGCACATGACGCCGCTCTTCCTGGGCATGGAAACGTCCAGAAGAACGAGGGAGATATCCTGTGTTTCCAGTATACTCAGGCCGTCATCGCAGCACTCGGCTGCCAACACCTCATAGCCTTCATTCTCGAGATGTCTTCTTAACAATTTTCGGATGAAGGGATTGTCGTCTATGGTCAGGATCTTAGGGGGGGGCATGTACAACACCTTGGGTATATCTGATCTTTGGGATGGAAATATAGTTGCGAGTAGTGAGTAGAGCAGTGGGGAGATTTTATTTTTCCTTTAAGTTGAAAAAGTAAATTTTAATTTTTTTATCTTGATTACCTTTTAGTATTATTGGCTCTCTCCTTTTTTAGCCACTGAAGCACAGAATTCAGCGGAATCGGCCCTTTGGGACCGCGATTCCGCAAACATTGTCAAGCTGCAAACCTCGACTTTTTGTCGAGCTTCGTCAGTTGGCCGAGGACGCAGTTGCATTAATGCAACGGAGCCTGACCGCACACTTGCGGGCAGAATCAGAACAATCTCAGATTGTTCAGAGTGAAATGGGCGTCTCTCGGAAACAAGTTTCCATCGAGACAAGGCAGAATCTGCTTCCCCTCTCCCCCGTAGGGAGCTTGCTCCCGATACTCGAAATATTCCGTTTGGGAACATTTCTGTCTCAGCCAACGCGTCAGTTGGCCGAGGGTGCAGTCGAATCTCAGATTCGACGGAGCGAAG
>Ga0187827_10003960_pt1 | contig 18620 bp, 13 predicted proteins | sample ETNtaG_39_FD_167969 | JGI IMG/M metagenome (GOLD analysis project Ga0187827, IMG submission 167969) | Marine microbial and viral communities from oxygen minimum zone, Eastern Pacific Ocean - ETNP2014_SV_150_PacBio MetaG (Illumina Assembly) | ecosystem: Environmental > Aquatic > Marine > Hypoxic... | reverse complement strand
GCGATCATCCCAGATTCCAGTGTTAATTGTCTACATGTTGCCAGATTCCTTCGCAAGAAAGTCCTTCTCGTCGGTCTTCGCCCCGTGGGACCGAAAAGTAGCAGTCCAGCGCAACGTGAGACTGGCTTCGTCTTGCATCTGATTAATTTCGGCTCACAGGCTGGCAGCCTGTGGCCACATGTCGCTGCTAAGCAGATCGAAAAAGTTTTCTGAGCTTGAACGCCCTTAGCGTCGGGAGCCCTCGATACTGCGCGTGTGCGGCGTTCCTGTGGCGTGGCGCTGCAATAATGGTGATCCCGCCAAACGAATCCCGGGCCTACTCGTCGGGCAGGATGAGCTCGGGTTCGACGAGTTGCGTGACTCGGGGCGCTTCCGGCAAGGTCAGGCGGGCGAGCAGGAGTTGGACCGCGAGCTGGCCGATGGCGCGGGGGTGACCTGTTCATCCGGTTCGAGAACTCGGAGCAGGTTTACCACTGCCACATGTCCAACCCCGACTTGCCGCCAATCACTAACGGACGAATCGGCCTCCGTCACATGTGGACACGCTCGTCTCGGTACAAGAGCATCCGCATCAGTAAGCCGGAGTAGAAGGAATGGTCAGGAGAACGCCAAATGAGTGAGGGAGATTATTAATGAGTTCCAATGCCCGATCAGCGTCCGCTCCGCAAGAGCCACACGCCGCGCTCTCCGGACTGAAATTGGTCCCATGGCCATCCAGCATCGAATCTGAGCCCGGAACGTTCCTCCCTGCCGAAGAACTGCCGTTAGTGCCGTGCACTGGCCAACCGGACCTACTTGGCGTAGTGGACGTATTCCTTGAGGACCTGTCTGGATTCGGACGCAATGCCAGGGCCATCGCTGACCGGGCGCACCATAAGGCCGTGACTTTTTCTCTCGTAGACGAGCCCGAGCTGGGCGCAGAGGGCTACCGGATGCGTGTGAGTACCGATGGGATCGAACTTTTCGGCTCCACCACAACCGGGCTATTCCGGGGAACCAGAACGCTGCTCCAACTATTAGAGGAAGGTCCGGGACAGCCCATTCCCTGTATGCGCATCGACGATTCGCCCCTCCTGGGACACCGCGGAGTTCTGATCGACGTAGCAAGGAAGTTCCACAGTCTCGATTTCCACTTGGCGATGATCCGCGAGATGGCTGCTTACAAGCTGAACGTGTATCAGATCCACTTCTCGGACGACCAGAGCTACACACTGCCATCGGAACGTTTCCCCAATCTGCCTACCGAGGGCCGAAGCTACAGTCGAGAAGACATCCGCCAGTTGGTGGAATGTGCGGAGCGATACCACGTAACGCTCGTGCCGGAGATCGACGTTCCAGGCCATTCCAGGGCGCTCAATCGAGGCATCCCGGAAACCAACTGCACGCACGCGGCGAGCCCGTTGGGTGTCGTCTGCCTGGGGAGCCCGGCTTCTCTTGAAGCAGTTCGGGAGCTGTTCTCTGAAGTCATGGAAATGATCCCCGGGCCTTGCTGGCATCTCGGCGCGGACGAGGTGGCCTACGATCGGTACCAGGGATGCTCCGCGTGTGCGGCCGCCTTGAAGTCGGGAGGTCTGAGCGACGTGCGCCCGCTGTACCGAGAATTCATCAACCGGATGAACGCCTTCGTGAAATCACACGGACGCCGGATGTTTGTGTGGGAAGGCTTCCAGCCAGGAGGCCTTCCGGAGATCGACAAAGACATCGTTGTGTTCCTGTTCGACGTGAAGCATGAGGGACGGATGCCGAAGGACTACCTGGACGCTGGGTACGAGCTCATGAACACAGCATGGAGTCCTCTCTACGTGGCGGACAATATCTATATGACAACCCCGGAAATCATAGCCCGGTGGACGCCTTGGATGTTCGGCGCCGGACGCTCTCCTCAGCCCTTTGCGAGATGGCAAAGACTGGAGGAGACACCGCATATCCTCGGCGCGCAGGTCTGCTCTTGGGCCATCGAGGAGAAGGCGGAAATGGGTCTTCTCTTCGGCAAAGGCCCCGGATTCCCCGAATACGGCCGTCCCGGCCCGCGAGCCCAGATCGCGGCCGAGCGAATGTGGACCGGCGGCAGGACGAGCTACAAGGGCCTTCTCGAACGCACTGGCGCTTCTTACTGGGAGTGACGTCAACCCATTCAACAGGAAAGAGCATTAACAGTGAGAGCCAGAATATGTAGACATTTATTTAAGGTGAGAAAGGGCATGGCCGGCTGAATCTCACCAGTCGAACCTGGTGGCACCACTTCGCAAAGAACACGCTATTGGGCTGCTCAAAATGTCAGCTTGTGTTTTCAGGGCCAACGGCCCGATTATTTGTTTAGCCCAGCCCATCGGGCTGGGAGACCTAATTCGAATGCACGCGGATGATCGTCGTGCGCCGGATGAATTTCTGCGAGGTGTGCGTGTACAAATCTCTTACTCGTAATCTTAATCTCTATGCGGCTATGAGGATTAAAGGTCTACTTCTGAACTTCTGCGCGTTGTGCGTGTACAATGTCGCGTCTCACATTCCTCAAGACTCACGTCTCACGTTTAACGGACACATGTTCATAAAGAAGATTGTCAAATCATCACGAACTCACAGATGGTCAATTCCATGGACTGCAGGCAGCGATTCGTAGATTAGGCTTCCAGCCTGATCATTCATGAAACTGTTCAGGCTGGAAGCCTAAACTACGAAATCGATATCTGTCTGGAGTAATTTGGGATGGGAATCTCAAATAGCGAGATGCGCGACATACAAACCTCTCAATCACTTTACTTAATCTCTTTGCTGTCAGAGGACTAAGATTCAGATTAAGTAAAGAGATTAAGTAATGAGATTGAGAGCGCATAAACATTCTTCGGTTGCGGCCGCAGGCTGGCGTAAGAAATGGAAACGAGAAATATGATGAAAAGACTACTCCCCCTCTTGTGCCTGCTTGCACTACCGGCTCAGGCTGAGGACAAATCTGATAAGGCGCCGCCGAAAAAGAAAGCCGTTGAAAAATATTCCTGGACCCTGGGATACAAGCCCGACAAGACCATTCAGTTTTCTGAACCCGCAGAAGGGGACCCGCTGAAACTGGATCTGTTCTTCCCCGGAAACTACAAGCCGACCGACAAGCATGCCTGCATTGTCTTCTTCTTTGGCGGGGGCTGGAGCGGCGGCAGTACAGATCAGTTTTATGGATACGGAAAATATCTGGCCTCACGCGGGCTGGTCGCCATCTCGGCTCAGTACAGAACCAAGAGAAGCCATAAAGTTACCCCCAGACAATGTGTCGAGGACGGCAAAGAGGCTATCCGCTATATCCGGAAGCACGCCAGCGAGCTCGGCATAGATCCTGACAGAATTGCTGCCGGAGGAGGCTCCGCTGGTGGCCATGTGGCCGCCGCGAGCGCCATGTGTCCCAAGATCGATTCAACGCCCGCGTCTGCTGTTTCCTGCAGACCAGACGCGCTCGTGCTGTTAAACGCTGTTTATGACAATGGCCCTGGAGGGTACGGGCATAAGCGCGTCGCCGAGTATTGGAAGGACATTTCTCCGTTCCACAACATTCGCAAAGGACATCCGCCGACCATCGCGTTCTTCGGCTCGAGAGACAAACTTGTCCCCGTAGCGACGATCAATGCATACCAGAAGCAGATGGCCGGTGCCGGAAATGAATGCGAAACGCATGTTTACGACGGTCAATCCCATGGCTTCTTTCACATCAGCAAGGGCGGCAGAAAAATGTTCGAGGATGTCCTGCTCAAAACAGACGCGTTTCTGGTAAAGAACGGTTTCCTTTCCGGCGAAAACAAGGTCGCCGAATGGACGGTCAATGCCATCGCCCATTTTAAAGCGACACCGACAGGCCAAGCCAAACGCAAAAAGAAAAAGTAGATCCTATGGCTGGGCCGCGATTGGCTCCCCCTGATTCATTCAAAGAGATAGAGACACATGGAATTCTGTATTTGCAGTCGATGCGGTGGCGCATTCGAGGCCTTGTTGATCGAACAATTCTGCAAAGTCTGCCTGATGGAGATGCAGGCGGAGACGGAGGCTGAGCACCAGAGGGAGCTGCTTCAGGAGAAGACGGCGATGGAACAACAGGCCCGGGCAGAGGACGCCGTCAGCGCGTTTCGAGAAAGGCTGCTCGACCTGCGGCTGGAGTATGTCGACGACCCGGACAAGACCGCAAAAAAGGCTGGCGTCATACTGACCACAGGAAACTTCACCTCCCTGCTGAATCAGGGCGGAGAGGCTCGCGACACGCTTCTGGTAGAAATCTCACAGGACGCCTGGTTGGTGGAGGCCTTTGTGAAATCGCAACCCGAGGATTCGCACCATGTCCGCTGGTTTCTGTGCCTGGCTTGCTTGAGCCCGGGCCCCGTCACTGTGGAACGGCTCCTGGCCGCCGGAGCGAACCCGAATTTCAACAGTGAGGATTATCAGGGCGACCCCTGCCCGCTGTGGCTGACCTGTGAAAGAGTCGAAGACTTCACTGGAATTGAGGACCAGGCCACCGAGGAAGAATTGGCGTTGTCTGACGGTTACTTCGAAGTGGTGCAGCTCCTGGTAAAACATGGAGCGGACGTAAACCTCCCCCTGGTCAGCGATGTGCAGGACTATTACGTGGCTGGCTGCACACCGCTGCACGAAGCCGCCATCAGCGATGGTGAGAGATTGGCCGCGTTCCTCGTGGAAAAAGGTGCAGATCGAAACGCGCAGGACAGCCATGGCCGCACCCCGTTCGATATCGCATCCATCGAGTGGGAAGGCAGCGACATTCTGAACATCCTTGCCCCGGATTGACCAGCACGGATTCATCCCTGGCTCCACCCAACGTTCAGAAAAGTAACAAGAGAAACGAATGACCTGACTCCCTTTGCATACGGCTATCCGTTTCGTTAAACAGGAAATTGAGTGCTACACACAACCTGAAACAAAAGGAACACCTATGAGTAATGCCCTTCGGCTTCTAGCCACTCTGTCACTCCTTTCCCCCGCGGCAGCCGAGCAAAAGACAGCGGCAGAAATCCGACAGGAGATGAAAGAAAATGAGATTAAAACGAAAGAGCTTCTGGAAGCTGGCAAACACAAGGAAGCAGTTCGTCTGATGGGTAAGAAGATCATCTCTCTTCAACTGCTGAGAGAGAAAAAAGCAACCTTCGACTCTTACCTTGAAACAATTGATGTTTGCCGGAAGCATGGCTTGAAAGATCAGGGCGAAGCGCTTGTCGCTGGCGCGTGGATGTTTGCGAAAAAGACCGGAAACAAGGAATGGCTTCAAAAAATCCTTGCCATTTCCAAGGCCATGGATCCGGAGGCCTACCAGGCGGCCGTCGAGCGCCGGGAGAAGGTCAAGAATTACAGGCCTGAAACCCCTGCCCAATTCAAAAAAGTAAAACCTTCCTGGCGCCCCATTGATCAATTCCTGCGATTGACGGGCGCGGAAAGGAAGGCGACAAAATCAGAGATAGAGGGATTCATCAGCACTCTCAAAAAGTCACTGGAAGTCCAGGCAGAGAGCCTCGGTGCATGTAATCGATTAGCCCCGCTATACATTACCCAGGGCCGGAAGGATGACGCCATGGCACTGTTAGCAGAGCTTGGCCAGGCCGCGGGAACATCTAGCAAACCGTTCGAAGAGACGCTCGAGCGAACCAAGCTCGAGGTCGCCAAGAACAAGGTTGCTGAGTTAGTCAGGCAGAAGCAATGCAAAGAAGCCCTCGTCGAAGCACAGAAGGCATACGTTGTTCTTGCGAAAGAAGAGCACCAGTTGGATGGATCATACTTTGTGTTCCGGACGGCTATGAATTGCGGCGACAAGCGCGTGGCAAGAGACCACATTGGTCTCGCTCTTCAGGGTCTCAGGGACAAGGAACAGAAAGCATTCTTTGAGAAACTGCGTTCAGAGCTCGAAGACTGAGCGGAAGCAGGCGCCGCACAAGAAGAAGCCCAGAAAAAAAGCCCCGCCGCTGTTGAGGGCAAAGCGAAGGCTCGAAAAAACTGAAGCAACTCCCCCAGCGAAGACTCAACGAAAAGGGAATCATCATGAAGTATCTGTTCACTACTACGGCCCTGGAATCGCTGGTTCGAATCTGACTTTGAATGCAAGCGCGGATGCCGGAGGGGCCCCGTCCGCATCGTAATCCTGCGCTCCAGGCGGCGTCGTGGAACATGATGGACTCAGTAACAGACTCTCCTAATGACATGGAACTTAAACACATCATACCCACCCACGGTGACAAAAAGAGAAGGCAGCTAAGTATGAGCACAGATCAACTCTCCCTGGTCAATACAGCCCTGCTCGGCATGGTATGGTGTTTCAGCCTCGCGATGGCGGAGGAGAATCAGCGGCCCGGCGAATCTCTCAACAGGCCCAACATCATTGTCGTCATGGCAGACGACATGGGGTTCTCCGACCTCGGCTGCTACGGGGGCGAGATCAGGACGCCAACGATCGACCAACTGGCTAAAGAAGGATTGCGGTTTTCGCAGTTCTACAATTGCGCCATCTGCGGCCCCAGCCGGGCCTCGCTGATGACCGGATGTTATCCCTGGAAGGTTGGCCAGGCGCCTGGTCAAAGCATATTCAGGAACCTTGAGCGCAACTGCGTCACGGTGATGCAGCTTCTCAAGGCAAGTGGCTACCAGACTTGTGCGGTCGGGCGGCTGGACATGGTGACGGCGGATAACTGGCATGACCCGGCCCAGGTGGCGGGGGCAGCGGATCGTTTCCTCGGCTCCGCCAGTAACAGCCCCGGCAATTACTATCGGGAAGTCAAGGGCACAGATTTCCGGAGATATCCAAAGGGCACGCCCTGGTTCAAGGACGGAAAGAAATGGAACAGGCCCGACGGGCCATATTCCACGGAATTGATTTCGGATTTCGTGGCAGGATTTATCGAAGAGTCGGCCAAGAGCGAAAAGCCGTTCTTCATCTACGTCTCGCACTATGCGCCACATTGGCCGCTACACGCTGAGGAGAAGGATATCGCGCCATGTCGTGAGCTGTATCAGGGCAAGGATCGAAAAACGCTGATGGAGGCGCGGTTGCAGCGCCAGATTGCGATGGGCCTGATGCCGAAGGGAACCACGTTGCACGATTATATGATCAACGCAAAGCCTGCCCGTGGCGGATACCTCGCGAACGAACGCATGGCGATTCACGCCGCTATGGTCGAGAGCATCGACCGTAGTCTTGCCCGGACCATGACGGCCCTGGAGAAGTCGGGTAAAAGGGACAACACGCTGATTCTGGTGCTGTCAGACAACGGTGCGAGTCACCAGATGGCATACGACAAAGGCAAAGTTCCGGACGGAGTGCGCCCGGGCAGCATGGACACGTTCCTTAATCAGGGCCCCGCAGTAGCAGCGTTGAACAACGTGCCGTTCCGGAATTACAAGGTATCCAATTTTGAAGGCGGCATCGCATCGCCATTAGTCGCGTGGTGGCCCCGTGGACTTGTCAGCAAAGGGCGCATCTCTCGCCGCCTCACACATATCGCGGACATCATGCCCACCTGTCTGGAGTTGGCCGGAGTGATTCATCCAAGCCAATTTGAGGGGCGAGACGTCATGCCGCTGGACGGAAAGAGCTTTGTTTCCGTTCTCCGGGCTGAGGACGAAGCAGGCGCCTCCCGCGTCCTCGCGTGGCCCAAGGCCGTTCGGGACAACGAATGGAAGCTCGTCTGGCAAAACCCAGCTAAGCCAGAGCTGTTCAACATAAGTAAAGACCGAAACGAGATGAGAAACCTCGTGGCTGAATTCCCGGAACGAGTTCACAAGATGAAGCAACTCCACTCGAAGCTCTTCTCAATCAACAGGAGGTCCAAATGAAGACCGCAAGGAGCTGGGCCTGGAAATCACACACGATTACCGCAGCCCAGAGTGGAAGGGTCAAGCCAAGTGAATATCTCTTTTCTGCCTCAACGAATAGAATGTATGCGCGACGATCAATTCACCAAATGTCATGACCTCCATCTCCGCCGAAAATCTGCATTACTTCAGCGAGGGCACCCACCAGCAATGCTACCGTGATTTCGGCGCGCAACTTTGCGAGAGCGAGAGTCAGCAGGGCGTTCGATTCGCTGTCTGGGCGCCGAACGCGGACAGTGTTTCCGTCATTGGTGAATTCAATGAGTGGAATCCCGCGTCCCACGCGATGCGTTTACGAAACGAGAGTGGGGTGTGGGAGATATTCATTCCAGGATTGAAGGGCGGTGAGCTCTACAAATTTCATGTCGACAGCCCCAACAAGGGCGTCATCGTCAAGAGCGATCCCTTCGCTTTTCAGACCGAGATGCGGCCAAATACGGCATCCATGGTCTGTGACCTTGATGACTACATCTGGAACGATTCGGACTGGCTGAAAGGCCGCGCTAAACACCTTCCCCATGAAGGACCGCTCTCCATCTATGAGGTGCACCTCGGGTCATGGCGGAGGGTGCATGAAGAAGGGGATCGTCCCCTCAATTACCGCGAACTTGCCGAACAGCTCATCGGCCACGTCAAGTATCTCGGGTTTACGCACGTCGAATTGCTGCCGGTGGCGGAACACCCGCTCGATCAGTCATGGGGATACCAGGTCACCGGATACTTTTCAGTAACGAGCCGGTTCGGATCGCCGCAGGATTTCAAGCATTTCGTGGACTGCTGCCACCAGGCCGGTATCGGCGTGATCCTCGATTGGGTGCCCGCGCACTTCCCGACCGATGGGCACGGCCTGTCCGTGTTCGATGGCTCGTGCCTCTACGAGCACGCGGACCCACGGCAGGGCTATCACCCGGACTGGAGTACGAGCGTCTTCAATTACAGTCGCAATGAGGTGCGCAGCTTCCTGATCTCGAATGCGCACTTCTGGTTCGATATCTATCACATCGACGGGCTTCGGGTCGATGCGGTCGCCAGCATGCTTTACCTGAACTACTCCCGTGAGGAAGGCGACTGGATCCCGAACGCATACGGCGGCAAGGAGAACATCGGTGCCATCGAGCTTTTGCGAGACGTGAACTCGTCTGTCTCGGCCCGCCATTCGGGGGCGTTCATGGTGGCCGAAGAATCCACCGCCTGGCCAATGGTCTCCCATCCCGCAGACAAAGGCGGGCTCGGCTTCCATTTCAAATGGAACATGGGATGGATGCACGATTCGCTCGAATTCCTTGCCACCGATCCACTCTATCGGAAACACCATCTGGACAAGGTGACGTTCAGCCTGCTCTATGCTTTTTCGGAGAATTACGTGCTCCCGCTCTCGCACGATGAAGTCGTCCATGGCAAGCGAAGCCTGCTGGGCCGCATGCCCGGTGAGCACGAACAGCGTTTCGCAAATCTGCGCATCCTGCTGACCTTTATGTACGGTCACCCGGGCAAGAAACTCCTCTTCATGGGCGGAGAATTCGGCCAGTACAACGAATGGAATTCCGACGCCGCGCTTGACTGGTATCTGCTGCAGTACGAGACGCACCAAGGCGTCCAGAAACTGGTCCACGATCTCAACCGCATCTATAAAACCGAACCCGCGCTCTACGAAATGGACGCGGAGTCACACGGTTTCGAGTGGATCGATTTTTCAGACACGGATACGCAGCTCGTCTCCTTCATCCGTCGCGCATCGGATCCGGATGACTTCCTGATCTTCATCTTCAATCTCACCCCCGTCCCCCGCGGCCCTTATCGAATCGGCGTCCCGAGGGAGGGATTTTATCAGGAACTGCTCAACACAGATTCCTCCCATTACGACGGCACCGGCATGGGCAACCTCGGCGGCATCGAGGCGGATGCGAAGCCATTCCATCTGCGGGATTACTCGATTGAAATGACGATACCACCGCTGTGCGGGTTGGTATTCAAACCGGGGATGAAGAGGGCCGCGGATGAAGAGGGCCGCGGATGAAGATTCAGACCCGAGCCTGACCAGGAAAACAAACAAGGCGTCGACTCGTAGAATAGGCTTCAGGCCCGATCAACGTAGTCCCGGGTCCACTACTCCTAAGGCTGGCTTAGCCCGCAGTGGTGTTGACGCTCCGCGGCAACTTGTCGCGGAGCGCCAAGACCACGATTTGTCTCCGCGGCACGCGGAGAAGTGACATACAAAGACTCTACTGGCCGGTCAGAAGCCGGTCTGCGAATATTTCAGGAAGGTCTTCTTCCCGAATGAGGGAGGCAGCCTTTTCTCTGTCGTATTCGATACGGCGCCACTCGACCGTTCGTGTTTCAGTATCGTAAAGACAATATCGTGCCCGCGGATCCCGGTCGCGTGGCTGACCAACAGCGCCCGTATTGATCAATGCCGATACGCCCGGAGGAATCGTCACGACATCGTCACTGGAGTAACTGACAGGGGATTCGTTCAGATAAATAAGCTGGATGTGCGTGTGGCCCATAAATACATCCATTGCCTGTGCGGCGCCAAATGCCTCTTCCGCATCTTCAACTTTCAGAACGTACCGTTTCGCTCTGTGAGGCACGGTCGAGCCGTGGACGATCTGCACGCCGCCCTCAACGATTTCCTGAGGAAGATCTCGCAGAAAATTCTTTTCCTCCCGTGAAAGCGCACCCCTGCAATAATAGACAGAAAGCCTGGCGCGAGGATTGAATTCCTCCGGAGAGCAAGCTTCATCGCCAGCTACGGCCAGTTCCCAGTTTCCTGCAATGACTGGCCAGCCTCGTTCGCGCACAAGTTGGAGGCACTCCCTTGGATTAGCGCCGTAACCTACGACGTCCCCATGGCAATAAGCTTTTCCCGGGCGAATGGTATCTACGTCTGCCAGAACAGCTTTCAGCGCCTGCAGGTTACCGTGTATGTCTCCGAGTACAGCGATCTTCATTTCAGATTACTCCGTGGTTCTTTAGAGCTTCATGGAAGGTATTCATAAACTGCACCGCCTCCGAATCGACGGGTCTCTGATGTTCCTCTCTGGTCGAGTCCTGAATTCTCTTTCGGGCGTCGAAAAGCCTTCGTTTCACTGTTCCGTGAGGTACATTAAGAAAATTGGAAATCTCGCGGTGCGTCAGGCCCTTGACATAGTAGAGCGCCAGGATCTGACAATGGTCATCAGAGAGTTCTTTTATGACTTTCAGGATGCGTTCGATCCACGGCGCTTCGTCGTCTGTTTCCGCCGACGGGATCAGAGGATCGAGCAACGACTGTTCGTCCAGGTACTCGGCCTCCCGCTTCTTGCGTCTGCGTCTTTTGTCCGCCCAGGCCCAACATTCTCGAAGAGTGATCTGACGAAGCCAAGACGCAAACCGTGACGGTTCCTTCAGCGAATCCAGTTTCAGGTAGGCCTTGAGAAACGTTTCCTGGACCACATCTTCAGCGACTGTCACATCTTCAAGCACATTATAGGCGAGGGCATAAACAAGTCCGCGATACTTCAACGCCAACTCATCGAAGCCAGTCCTGTCCCCTTGCAGACACCGCGCAACCGCCTCGCTTTCGATGACTCCAGGGTCCGGTTCTGTGTTGTTCAGTTCAGTATTCACTTGACGAGGCAGACCAATACCCTGAGTTTTCCTAACAGAACCGGAACCCTCCTTCAGTAATAATAGAGGGCCCTCAAGGCAAAGGGTTCGGATAAACCATGATGAGGCCTTTGCCGAGGATCTCTGAAGCGCTCTCCTTCTTCCATTGCAGGACAGAAAGTAAATCCTCCTGACCTGTCGAGACTTCAACAGAAGATCGTCGCAAGCGTCGAGCAGAAAGGAATGCCATATGGACCGCGGACCAAGACGTAGAATCGTCCAGAGAGCCTTCTCGGAATGCCTTTCTCGGATTCGGCGGTTCGATGAGGTCGGGGAAGAGGAGTTCTCTTCCGCCGTACGGGACATACCGGATGTACTGCGCGAACTTGCGACTCAACTCGAAAACCCTCCGGATGAGATCGCAGCTCATTCGGAATTACCGGGCCTGGAAGGTTACGCTCGGTGGGCCGACGGATACGACTGCAATGAAGACAACGTCGTTATCGCGGCCGAAGAGGAAATCATCTGGAAACTCATCGGGCCACCACGGGGCCTGCGCGTTCTTGATGTCGGCTGCGGAACCGGGCGCCATGCCATACCGTTGGCCTCCCAAGGCGCCCAGGTAACGGGTATCGAGCCAACGCCAGAGATGCTCTCGCTGGCAAAGGAGAAGGCACAGGCACTGGGGCTCAGCATTGATTTTCATTCCGGCAACATCGAGAGCCTCGGCTCAGAGCCAGGCGAATTCGACCTTGTCCTCTGTTGCCTGGTATTGAGTCATGTCGAAGAGATCTCCGAAGCAATCACAAATCTCTCTCGCCACCTGGGGTGCGGCGGGCGTCTCATCGTGAGCGACTTTCATCCAATTAATCTTCTCCTGGGAAGTAGAACCTCTTTCACCGCAGAGGGAAAGAAGTTCATCGTCCCCAATTGTCTCCATCTCCCCTCCGATTATTTCTCAGCCATGATATCCGCTGGCCTGAGAGTGACGCAGTTTTTTGAAGAAGGCCAGTTGGAGAGGTTCCCCGGGATCCCGATGGCTCTGATCATGGAAGCCCGGCAGAGGGGCTCTGCAGATGCGCACTAATATGATCCATTTGCGGAGACTACCATTAGCTCTTTTCGGATCGCGTGCTGACAGGTGAGCCATTCAATGAAGCCCACAGAGCAGCAGGTCAACACTGCAACGAAAAGGAAACAGGTTAACTGCGGAGAGGCATAGTATCGATTGCTGCCTGGCGTGGCAGTCTCCCCGAGCGTCTTTGGGAGTTCCACTGCAGCTTCCGCCACGACAGATTACTCCTCGACTTTGACAAGAATCAACCGGTCGAAGTAAATCGCGTTCTTTTCGTCCGGTTTGCCGTGCTGGTACGTGGGGCCGGTGAGCTTGAGCGAGACATAGATGTCCCACTTCGCATCCATTCGGGTCGGGTCGTGCAGCATGTCCAGCGGCTGTTGGACCTGCCACGATTTCGTCAGCCAGACATAGCACCGCGGGGTGACGATCGTGCGGCCGAGTTTATACAGTTGGTAGCCGGGGCCGATGATGGAATCTCCGTCGAGAGACACGCCGACGTCTCGTTCGTTCAGGCGGCGGCCGATCAGACCGCGGCCGGCAGTCTGATCGTACACGCCCATGCAGAAAGGCATCTCGTCGTTGTGCTCGCCGGAGACGGCCATACCGAATGCTGAGTCCGGATCGGTAACGACCTGGTAACGCCGCCGGCCCGGCTTGACGTGGTGTCCCGGGATGTCAAGGATGCGATTAGGCTCGATGCTGCGGAACTGCGCGGGCAGAGGGCAGTAGTCCTTGCCGCGGCAGAGGCCGTCGAGGTAGGCGGAGGCGTGACCAACGGCTTCCCTGCGCGGCCCGCGCCCGCCCCTGCGGCTCGGGAAGGGGTAGAGGGCGCGCCAGAACAGATTCTCCGTCTGGTTCAAAGCCGAGAGCACGCGCTCCTTCAGCGCGGCCGTCTTGTACGGGTAGTCTTCCAGGTCCCCTCCGCCACGCAGGAACTCGCCGTGCAACACGGACCGGAAGTAGAGGGTGCCCACGTCCAGCCACGCCCTGGTGGTCCGCACGCGTTTGAGCATTACTGGATCCTTAAGCACTGCTGCCTCGGCAGCGTCGAAGAGCGCCTGGCCCTTGCGCACGAAGTCCAGATCGAACACGCGCATGGGCCACCGGTCGAGCAGCCGGCGCTCCATGTCCACGTATGACTTGACGGACGGCCCGGCCTTGCCGTAGTAGCCCGTCGTGAAGTCAGCGATCAGCTTGTCGAGATCGGCATCCGGGTTCTGCATCAGCTTTCCCATGATCCACAGGCGCATGCCGTAGAGCTCCGGCACGATGGGCAGGCCCCACGGCAGCAGCTCGTTCTCCGCGAAGATACCCCGGGCGCCAGCATCGCGCGCCAACTGGTACCCGGCCTGCATGCGGTCGCAGGTGGGCTGAAGGAATGTCACGGTCATACCCGAGGGGAACGCGTAGTCCCACACCCACAGATTCTGAGTCCACTTGCCCCATTCGCGTAGCATCGCGTGTTGGACGTCGCCCTCCCCCGGCAGACGCGTCCTCCCGCTGAAGAGGAGGCATGCCTGGATGATCACGTTCTTACGAGCTTTGGTGACCTTCGGAGGCCGGCTCGCATACGAGTACGCGAGGGTATAGATGAAGTTCTCAGGAAACTCCGTCTTGATGCCGTCGGCAATGGCGTTCACGAAATCAAGGTGCAGGTCGGTCCAACTGGATTGGCCGGCGAACGCAACGCACTTGGCGCAGTCGCACGCGCTTCGGTTGCCGCCGTCGTTCATGCACACCGAGAATACGCGCATTTCCGGGAACTCCCGCATGGCCTCCTTCATACGCTCGACAGCAACCTTCCGCATCTGTTGGTTCGTCAGACACAGGTGATTGCCGTCCTGGCCGTTCGATGGCACGCGCTTGCCCTTGCGGAGCGAGAAGAAGTCAGGATTCGTCTCGAAGTATCTGTCGACCGGCAGGATCGCGTGGAACGAGTGCGGCCCGCCGAACACGGCCCAGTCCGGCCCCATGGGGCTGTCTTCTCGCGGCACGAACTCGTGTCGTTTTGGATTCCACTTCGTCGGTTTGTAGTCGCCCCAGATCCGAGCCGCAGCGCCGCGGCCATTGAAACGGTTGCGTATGACGTACCACTTCCACAACTCCTGTTGCGGGAACGCGCGCACGCTGCTGCAGTGAGTGTAAACATCCCGGTGGGCAAAGGCTGGAACGGTACGCCTGTCTGTTGGCGGAATAGCGCAAGTCGGGCGGCGCGGCACGTGACTGGTCCAGGGCGTGTACCAGCGGATGCCCAGCACGTCCTCCAAAAAAGTGTACACGGCGTAAAGCGTTCCCCGCGGCCTCCCGCCCGTCAAGATGAGTGCGCCAGACACACTCCGCAGCAGGGCCTCTTCATCGCCGAAACGGGCGACATTTATCCCCTGTGCTGCCGCAAATGCCGTTTGCCCGACATAGATCGCTGGCTGGCGCGGCTTGGCGTTCTGCTCGTCGATGACTTGGAACGTCGCTCCCGTAACCTTCTGTAGGTACGTCACCAGTTCCCTCACCGCGGTCTGTTCAGGCACGGTCGGTTTGTTCGCCTGCACAATCACCACGCGCGCGACGCCATCCTGCGCGACTGTCAGTCTGTCCTGTGCAGCGCGCGCTGAGGAGATTGGGAGCAGGCACAGGAAGGCGACTTCATAGATGCCCAGCGTTGGGCGGCGGCCTGGCAGGTCTTCAATTTTGATTTTGTGCATCGGAATTCCGAGAGATGGCGGTCTTACTTTGGAGTGCTGCGACTTGTCGCAGCTTTCATTTTTCGAGGATGGCCAGTAGAGACAACGACTGGGAGTTCTTTCTTCCCTCAGAGGCATTGGAAAGTGAAAGCGGCGACAAGTCACCGCACTCCAAAATGGTGTTCGCGATTCGAACGTCTAAGCACAGAATTAAGATTGAAGGCCTACTATTTGCCCGTCTCCGCAGTGAATCGTCATGGGGTGACTCCGGAAGTCGGCAGTCAGCGCCGGCCATGGTGGGCGGCTGTGCAGAGCCGCAGTGAATGACGAAAACAGTGCCATCTCTCTCCGGCTCAGTCAATCAGTTGAGCGCCCAACTGCATGGTGGGCCTTGGAGAATCTGAATGGTCTCCAAACTCCCGTGCCAGCGGTCAGTGATCTGTGGGGAGGGCGACCGGACACTGCTGTCGCACTCATAGCGCGCCGTATTCCTTCAGAAAGGACTCGACTTCGTTCTGTTCGGAGATGCCGGCGGAGGTCAACATGATGATGCCTTCGGAGCTGCCCAGGTGTTCGACCATCCTGTTCAATTCTTCCAGCCCGCCCCATAACTGGATGAGCTTTCCGGCATCGCGAATTTTGCGATACACGCCGGGCCATTCGACAGGCGCCGGCTGCCCCGCGCCGGGCACCCACTGGACGCCTCTCAACTCATCGATCTCGAGCAGGGAATCGAGATGCGGCAACTGGCCGGGACCGTCCAGGTGGTAAAAGGCGTTCTTCAATCGCCGGCAGGAGGCAGCAAGCTCGGGCTTTACAAACTCATCAAACATGTCCGGGCCGATCATGTAACAGAAATCGCACTGGAGTATGTAGTAGGGCTCTTCCGAATAGATAGGCGTCCAGGCCGTGTATCCCGGATTGACCGGCTGAAGCACTTCATTGATTTCGTCGAAGGCCCGCCACCACATTTCGTGCGCGTCCCACGTGACGTCCTTCACCGCGTCCGGGTGGTCATAGAGATCGAGCAGGAGCTTCTCTCCGGGCCGGAATGCGGAAAGAATGTCGAGGTTGCCGCCGAGGTCTGTCATGCCGATCTGAACCAGACCTTCCCACCGTTCGTTGGCCGCGCGACAGATATCCTTGACCCGCGCCAGCCAGCAATTGTCCGGTTCAAGCTGGAAACGGATGTCCTCAATCTCCTCATCCTTTTCCGGAAAGAACCAGACCGTATCCTTTCCGTTCTCGACGTGTGCCCCCAGAAAAGCGGCGACAACGCCGGGGCCGAAGTTCGGCAGGGCATGGGGGAAACCGTCCCCCAGGTACTCGCAGCAGGACAGCTCGTAATCCCATCGGTCAACAACGTCTTCGGCCGGGATGTCCAGGTCGTAAAACGCGGTGAACCAGTGGAACGGCAGTGCCGGGGCCTTCCGCCCAGGCTCTCGCCCGTGGAGCACCACCTGGATAAGCGGGCGCGTCAATTCCCCGGCCCACCAGCGGCTGTAGTCTTCTTTTATCTTATCCCATTGGTCGAAGCTGAAGGGGACAGGCATTGTGTCAGGTCGGGTGGTTGAAAGGGATCATGGTTCTTAACACCAGCACACACCTGTCCTGTACATGACCGACAGATTCTCCAGATTGGGATGTCCAAGTTCTTCAAGTGTCTTCAAGGCTTTGTCGATGTCGTAATGAAGTCGTTCGATCCGGACATCCAGCTTGTCATCTTTGGTGCAAACAGAAAGGAAAGTGCTGGAGACATTGGGGTCCGGCTGAAAAACACCTTCGTCCCCTTTGGGATCGATGCCCCCGTCCTCCCGTTTGTGGCCAATAAGTAGATTGCTCATCCCGCCCGTGTTAGCCACCAGGGCCCCATCCTTTTCCCGGACAAATGGAAAATGGGTGTGAGAGCAGGTGACAAGATCCCTTTCCGGATCCGCAAACATCTCAAAGACTGCGTTGACTCTTGCCTTCCAGGACACGCGTTCGCCGGCAGGATTCAGATCGTGGGTAATTCGGATGCGCTTGCCCTTCCAATCAAGCTCGAGGATGTGGGGCAGTTGCGTCAGATACTCCCGCCGGGCGTCATCGAGTCGATTCCAGGCGCCTTCTTCGGTGTATGGTGGGAAATCTTCCTCGGGAGCCCCAAAGGCACCTTCATCATGGTTTCCAAGAATGGCGAACTCGCCGGCCTTTGACCGGACCCAATCGAGAACCTCAACCGGATAAGCACCATTGACGAAATAGTCTCCGGATGCCACGAGCTGGAACTCTTCCTGGATATCGGAGAGGATGCGATCCATGGCTTCCAGGGGCTCGACCAGGCCGTGCAGATCGCTGACGATGATCAGCCTTTCGACAGTTTCGGGAACTTTCAGATGTTTTGTTTTGACCATTGTCAGCATCCTCTGCGTTTCACTGTAGTTGAAAGAGGCGTCCGTCTCCAGGCCGCATCTTGACTTTGAGAAGGAGGGTTCCTTTCTTGTCCGAGACCGGCGCCCTGCGGCACGGGAAGCAAACCGTTCTCGATCACCAATTCCTGATCAGCGTCTCAGAAACTTCACTGCGGCGGGCCAGCGGCGGGCGGCGATGTTCAGGGCGAGGAAGAGGCAGGCGGCCAGGAGCAGGTAGGGGCCTATCTCGTAGGGGCGGCGTCTTCCGGAGCCGATGTGGGTGAACACTTTATCTGTGTCAGCAGTGACGATGCCTCCGGTGATTGTGCTGATCTGTTTCTGCAGGGAGGCGTTCGGAAGCAGGGAGGCCAGTTCTTTGCTCACGGAAACGACTGCGCCGGTGGTCTGCACTCCGGTGCCGTCTTCGCGTGCGACCTTGAAGAGATAGACGCCGCTGCGATCGACTCTGTGCTGCGCTTTGTAAAGTCCCGGGCCGCCCAGGCGCATGGGAATGTCGATTCTGCTTTCTTCGCTGAATATCTGGCCTTTCTCGCCGAGGAAGTAAAGCCCGGCTTTCGGTGGCTTGTCGTCCACGAATCGGTTCTCCGGATCGACTCCGTCTACTTCAAAGTGAAGTCCCCAGCCGTCGGTCAGCACTCGCGGGGTGTAATGAACGCCCTGGGGGTCTCTCGTGTGGTCGCCGACGAGATTCTGCCACAGGCGGGCGGATTGGTTTGCCCACTCTCCGGCCCACAACTGGCTCCACTTTCCTGATACGTCGGTAGCAAACACCATCGCCCTGCCTGCACCGTAATTCCAGGAAAGCAGCAGCGGGTCCCTGGTCTGTTGAAACATCAACAGAGTCTCTGCGGCAAGTTTTGGATTGACGCGCACGTATCCGAACAGCGTCGGGCAGAGGTCGATGTCGATGCCTCGGAAGATTTCGGAATCCTTAAGATTCAGCACGTCCACGGGTCTTTCGATGACGACGGCCCGGGCGAATTCCTGGACTTCCCGCTTCAGCAACTGGTCGGCCTG
>Ga0187827_10003956_pt1 | contig 18627 bp, 13 predicted proteins | sample ETNtaG_39_FD_167969 | JGI IMG/M metagenome (GOLD analysis project Ga0187827, IMG submission 167969) | Marine microbial and viral communities from oxygen minimum zone, Eastern Pacific Ocean - ETNP2014_SV_150_PacBio MetaG (Illumina Assembly) | ecosystem: Environmental > Aquatic > Marine > Hypoxic... | reverse complement strand
TTTATTGCCGATGATGGAACAGAAGTTAATGCCTTTATGTCGGACCTAAAACAAGTACATACCGGTATTGAGATTAATGCAAATTATGCAGCTACTCACTGGCTAGGTTTAGGAGGATTATTAGCCATCGGTGATTGGAAATATGGAAATGATGGTGAAGCTACTCTGTATGACGACCAAACTCAACAGGAAATTGGTAAAGGGACCATCTATACTAAAGATTTGAAAGTACCGAATCAACCTCAAACAATGGCTGGAATCTTTGCAAGTATTCAAGCCACAAAGAGCATTGATTTTGGTCTGACATATTTGTATTATGCAAATCTATATGCTGACTTTACACCAGAAAGTCGCAAAACAAAAGATGATACTGGACAATCATGGAAACTTCCTAACTATGGATCAACTGATGTCCGTTTTGGATGGAGTTTCAAGATAGCTGGTTTAGACTCAAAATTCAACATGAACATTTATAACCTATTTAATGTTGAGGCACTTGTCGAAGCAGAAGATAAACAAGTTGAGATTGAAAACTCTGCAGGTGATGTAATAGGATATGAACATACTTTTAATAAAGGATTCTGGACCTGGGGACGTAACTTTAACTTCTCACTTAAAGTTAATTTCTAAACTACATTCAAGAATTATATCTAAAAGCCTTCCGAATAAGTCGGAGGGCTTTTTTGTTTACTTTTATCAGAAATTGATTAATAAATCTTTATGAAGAAGATGTATTATTTCTTATTTCCATTAACCTTGGTAATATATTTACTAGCATGTACGAACAACGGAAACCAGAACAGTGATGAAGGTAAGCAACCATATCTAATCATGCTTTCACTTGATGGGTTTAGATGGGATTATACACAATATGCATTCTCTCCAGTATTAGATTCTTTGGCAAAAGCTGGTGTTGTAGCTGAAGCTCTTATTCCTTCTTTTCCAACAAAAACTTTCCCAAATCATTATACTATGGCAACTGGGTTGTATCCCGATAATCATGGTATTGTATTAAATGGCTTTTATGCAGATGACCTCAAATCAGATTATAATAAGGGAGACAAATCAACTGTGGCAGATGGAAGATTTTACACAGGCGAACCTATCTGGACTACAGCCGAATTACAAGGCACAAAAGCTGCTACTTTATTTTGGGTTGGATCAGAAGCTGAAGTTAATGGTGTAAGACCAACTATTTCAATAAAATACAACCAGTCACTACCTTTTGAAGCCAGAATTGATTCTGTATTTAATTGGTTGTCGTTACCCGAAGTCAAAAGGCCGCATCTTATAATGTGGTATTATCACGAACCAGATTGGACTGGTCATGTTAAAGGGCCCCGAAGTAAAGAATTGGTTGTTGAAATTGAAAAGTTGGATACCTTCCTCGGGGATTTTTTTACTAAGATGCGAACTCTACCAATATTCAAGCAATTAAATTTTATTGTTACATCCGATCATGGCATGGGGCAATTATCAGTAGACAAGCAAGTTATACTCGACAAAATTATTGACACAGTAAATTTGGAATATTTTGATGGATGGAATCCAATATGGAATCTAAAGGTTAAAGAAGGAAAACTTAATGAAGTGTATATGAATCTTAATGAGAATAAACATCTTCAGGTTTGGTGTCGCGATAGTATTCCTGAAAGATTGCATTATGGAACTAATTCCAGAATTTATGATATTACAGTCGTCGCTAAACCCCATTGGAGTATATTTTGGTCATGGCGAATTGGTAGTAGCATAGGTGCTCATGGGTACGACAATAGTTTTAAGGATATGCATACGATCTTTTATGCTGCCGGACCGGCTTTTAAAAATAATTTTGTAGAAGCTGCATTTGAAAATATTCATATTTATCCCTTAGTTGCTGAAATTTTGGAACTTGAACCAGCCCAAACTGATGGCTCCTTAAGTTCAGTTGAAAGTATGCTAACAAAACAGAATAAATAATATTAGTATGAAAAATATTATAATCGTATCACTTATAATCTTAACCCAATATAACTGTACGGCACAAAAAGATTTGCTCCAATCGGGGCCAATGGTTGGTTACAGTGAAATGTTGGAAGTGGCAATTTGGGTGCAAACTAAAAATACTGCCAATGTTAGTGTAATATATTGGACCAAAAACGATCCAACTAACAAACACTTTACAAATACTGTTTTCACAGAAAAAGATAAGGCATTTACTGCAATCCTGATTGCTGACACATTAGAACCTGGAAATAAATATGAATATGAATTACTAATTAATAATAAAGTTGTCAGCTTACCCTATCCAACAATATTTCAAACTCAAACCTTGTGGAAATGGCGTACTGAACCACCTAACTTTAGCTTTACTTTAGGAAGTGGTACATATATAAATGAGGAAAAATACGACCGACCTGGTGAAGCTTATGGAGATGGATATCAGATATTTAACAGCATGGCAGAATTACATCCTGATTTTATGATTTGGCTTGGAGATAATATTTATTTACGAGAGCCTGACTGGAACAGCAAAACAGGAATTATTCATAGATATACTCATACAAGATCATTCCCAGAAATGCAGGCATTTCTTGCATCAACACATAATTATGCAATTATTGATGACCATGATTTTGGTCCAGATAATAGTGACAGAGGCTTCTGGAATAAGAATCAAACACTATCAGCATTTAAGTTTTTCTGGGCCAATCCATCGTATGGCGTTGGAAAAATTGAAGGAGCAATAACGTCATTCCAGTGGGGAGATGCAGATTTCTATTTATTGGACAACAGAACTTATCGTACTCCCAACCGACGAAAAACAGGTGAAAAAACACAACTTGGTGAAGAACAAATACAATGGCTGTTTGATAATCTTGCATCAAGTTATGCAACTTTTAAATTTGTTGTGTTGGGAGGCCAGTTTTTATCAACCTCCTCAACCTATGAATCATACTCAAATTATGGATTTGAAACTGAGAGACAGCGAATAATAGATTATATCTATTCCGAGAATATACAAAACGTTGTTTTCATAACTGGTGATGTGCATTTTTCTGAACTATCCGTTTTGCATGCAGAAGGTAAGCCAACAATTTGGGATATTACTTCATCGCCATTAAACTCAGGTGTTAATATGTATGCAGATGAGAAAGATAACACACTAAGAATTTCTGAGTCTGTAATAATGCAACGAAATTTTACTGAGATAAAACTTTCAGGAGTTATTGAAGACCGGAAAATAACTCTGACATATTATGACAGCAATGGAGAGGAAATTTGGAAATATGAGATAGAAAGAGAATAGACGATTTTATAGATTATCTAACCTGGCAATTTTATTTAGTAACAAATGATCGGCAATAACAAGAGCTGCCATCGCCTCTACAATAGGAATAGCACGAGGGACAACAGTAACATCATGACGGCCTTTTCCTTCTAGCGTAACTACTTTGCCATTTGAATCAACAGTTTGCTGTTCTTGCATTAAGGTAGCCACAGGTTTAAATGCTGCCTTGAAATAAATATCTTCACCATTTGATATACCCCCTTGGATACCACCTGAATAGTTAGTTTTAGTACGGATCTTATTATCACTAATTTCGAACTGATCATTATGCTGCGATCCGCTCATATTAGCCGCTGCAAAACCAGAGCCAATTTCAAAGCCCTTTACAGCATTAATACTCATTACCGCTTGTGCAAGATCTGCATTAAGCTTGTTAAAAACAGGTTCACCAAGACCAACTGGAACATTACTAATTACACATGTGATTTCACCACCTAAAGTATCTCCAAGCTCATCTGAATTTTTTATAGCAGAAATCATTTTTTCTGATGTACTCCTATCAGGGCATCTAACTTCTGAATTCTCTGCATATTCAAGATTTAATTTGAGATATGACTTGTCAACTGAAATTGGACCAATACAATTAACATAAGCTGTTATTAAAATATTGAACCTATTTAACAATTGCTTTGCCAATGCACCACCTACAACACGGGCAACTGTTTCACGAGCTGAAGCCCTGCCTCCTCCTCTATAGTCTCTAATTCCATATTTACCATCATATGTAAAGTCAGCATGTGAAGGTCGATATGCTTTTTTAAGATGATCGTAATCCTCAGGTTTATAATCTTTGTTTCTAACTATAAAGGCAATTGGTGTCCCTAATGTATATCCATTCAATATTCCTGATAAGAATTCAGCATCATCAGGTTCATTTCTTTGGCTAACAACTGATGATTGACCGGGGCGTCTTCTGTTAAGTTCCTTTTGAACAAATTCATAATCTACCTTCAGACCGGAAGGAAATCCATCTATTACGCCCCCAATGGCTTCACCATGAGATTCACCAAAAGTTGTGAGAGTAAGAACCTTTCCAATAACATTTCCTGCCATTACTTTACGATAACTTAATAAATTGTCAGTTTAAGAAAATCTAGGAATCAAGCAATTTAAGCTTAGCTTTCAGGCTGTCTATTTCACTTTTTGCCTTACTGATTTTATGTTCAAACTCCTCTTTTAATTTATTTGATTGCTTTGAGTTTGAGAAGAAGCCGATATTATTTTCCCAAACGTCAAGATCTTCTTTAATCTTTTTAATTTTTCCAGTAATAAATATCCGCTCCTTCGATAGCCGTCTGCCACTATCAGAGCTATTCTTGAGTACATCAATTCGATTTTTAAAATCGGCAGCAGAAAGTTCTGACTTATTAATATCCATTTTAGAAACAAGCTTGTCAATAGCAGTTCTATATGAGGTTTGGATTTTTTCTTTCTCCTTAAAAGGCACAAAACCAATATCAATCCATTGCTTCTGGAAATCTTTAAGTGCAGTAAGATCTGTATCTTTATCTTTTGTAACGTTATAATCGGTTATATTGGATATAAGCTCTTTTTTCTTTTTAAAATTCTCATCCTCAACGGAATGAAGACTCTTAAAATGTTCCGATTTCCTTTTAAAAAATACATCGCATGAACTCCTGAATTTTTTCCATATTTTATCAGAATATTTACGTGGAACAGGTCCTATCTTTTTCCATTCCTGTTGAAGATTTATTAGCTCACGAGTGGTATTACGCCAATCACTGCTATCCATAATAGCTTCAGCTTTGGTACACAAGTCAATTTTAAGATTATAATTATTTACTTGCTGTCCTTTCAATTCTGTAAGGTACTCTCTCTTCGACTTAAAGAATGTATCTAAATATCCTTTAAAGGTTACCCAAACCTCATCGTTTTTTGATTTTGGGGCTCGACCAATTGTTTTCCAAAGCTTAAGTAGTTCATTTACTTTGTCGGTAGCCACCTGCCAGCCTTTAAGGGTTTCAATAGATTCTGAAACAACTTCTTTGGCATTTTCACAAAGTGCAAGTTTAGTATCATAATTTGTTTGTTGCTGGTCTTGTAACTCTTTATAATATTCTTTCCGACGTAGATTTATCTTGTCCGTTATTCCTTTAAATCTTGACCATAGATCTTCTTTAACATCGATTGGCACAGGCCCAATTTCGCGCCATTTATCATGATAAAACTGAAGAAGTTTAAACGATTTAAGTATAGATTTCTCAACAAGTAACTCCTCAGCTTTTTCACACAGAGCAAGTTTGGCTTCGAGATTCTTTTTAAGATCTAAATCACGGAGTTCCCTATTTATTCTAACCTTGTCAAAGAATTTCTCAACAAGGAAATGGTAGCTTTGCCATAGATTTCTAAGCTCTGAGGCTGGAATCATTCCTATTTCTTTCCACTTTTCTTGTAATTTCTTAAATTCATCATAAGTCTTTTTAAGTGTTTCTTCAGAATTAATTAAATTCTTAAGCTCATCAAGAAGTTCATGCTTTAATTTAAGATTATTTTGCTTCAGTATCTCAAGACTTCGTCCATAACTAGTTTTATTATTTTTATATATAGAAATTGCAGTATTATATCTAATTTCCAAAGGATCTTCAACATGACTAAAATCTTCTTCCTTTCCTCCCGAAGAAATAAAGTTACTCAGCTCACCTTTAATTTCTTCCTTATTGCGTTGATAAAATGCAGAATTTATTTTTGCAACCTGTGATTTAATTAATGAAATATCCTTTTCCTTAACAACTTCTTCAAGTATATCAATAAGTTCTTGTTTATTGAGTTTATCAAACTCAACATCATCATATAAAATCCCTCGATCTTCAGTCTCAACATTGTCATGTAGTAAAGAAATAATACTTTTTCTCTCTGCACCACTAATTTGGTTTTTTACTGATTCGTGGTTCTCTATTTCTTCTCCCTGATCTGGTTGGTTTGAAGAAATACCACGAATCATTTCAATAATGTCATTTTTAACACTATCTGATATCTGGGATTTGATTATTGGCTTTGGTTTATCAGAAGTCTCAATATCCGAAACCTTACCATGTATCATATCTACGATGCTAACTTTCTCAGCACCTGATATTTGGGTTTCTGTAACTGACTCTGATTTACTGAGAGTTGTTCCACTTTTTGTCGTTGCTTCAACGTTTATGGGTTTCTCGTCCTGGATTGCTGATTTGCTGTTTTGTTCAGGAGTTGGATTGGGTTGGGCTTTGCGTTCCATTATATGATATTTTCATTACATCCGATAGGTTCTTTAACAAACTACGGTTCATAGATTTACAAGATATTCTGCCTAGTCAGGCAATTAAGCCAACAAATTTAGCAATAAAACAACATAAGTTAATTTTTTTAGTTCAAAATCCTCAAAATGATAGAAGTAATATTTGGCAATTTTCAATTTAATAACACTTGCATTATCTGTTTAATCTTGATTTATTAAAAATTAGGAAGCCGAGGTTTAATAGAAAACCAACCTTACTACCGGGTTTTTCCATATAGTTTACCGATGCACTTATAACTCCAATTGGAGGCCTGTACACCAACCGTACAGATCCAAGTAAGTAATGGTACGTAAAAGGTGCACTCAAATAAGGTTTATTGTTTGTTGCTTTAAGTAGTTTATTATAAGGAACATAATAATATCCACTAAGTCTGAAATCAAATTGTTTATAAAAATTATAAACCAAGGTACCACCAACTCCTCCGTAATTATTGGATCTGTAATTTTCGAGGAAGAGAGTTTTCATAACTGGAATAGGCTCGTAAGGTGTTGCCAGTAACAAACTTGAGATATAGCTATTTAACAATGGTTTGGATGAAAGACCTAGCTCAGATGAAAAGCCAAATGAAAACTTATGGAATAATTTAAAATACTTAAGATACTTAAATGATAAAGTATAATAATTGAGATAAGTTGTAAATTCGGTTGAAGGTGATTTTCCTGAGCCCTCTCTATATTTCTCATTACCTGAATAATAGCCAAAACCTAGATATAAATGTTGACCGGTTGTTGGATACATTTTTCGGTTTAAACTATTAATTTCGTATTCCATGAAAGGAACAAGAAAATAAAAGTTTGAAACATCCGCGGTATCAGTTCTGGTGAAATAATTGTCCTGATAATATTGATAATATGCATTAACATTACTTAGACCTGCATTAATTACCCCAGAATTTCCAATCGGAACACCAAAAGAGATTTCCCCATAGTTTTCATCGCTAATAATATAAGCAGGAAATTGATCTTCATAGAAATAGCGAGCATTACTAAAATAATTCTTTCTAGATATCAATAAATCTAATTTGACATATAAAGGCAAGGTTCCAGGAAATTCAATTCTACCCTTTAATGAAAAACTATTGTAGAATGTTCCAAAATAGGCCCCTACACTATACTTTTGGGCCGTTCTACCAAGATGTTTATAGCCTAGTTCAAGGAAACCCTCATTAACCCCTGAAGAAGAAATATAACCTCCAATTCCCAGATTAAATGGTTCAGATTTCCTAATAATTAAATTCAAATTAAAATTTTCCTTCGTAGAATCAAACTCCATTTCAGGATATATATCCGTAACATTTTCATTTGAAAGAAGTCTGCGATAAAATCTACCAAACTTTATAGTATTTTTATAACTACCTGAGTCACCGATTAATTTACTAAAATAAATTTTCTGATCTTGGGTTGTACCAGTTACACCGACATTACCAATAGTTCTTTTTGGCTTACGGGCATTAAATTTATTTCTTTTTTCTGTTGTTGATATAACTTTACTTTTTGACTCTATTTTACTAATTATCTTACTCATTGTATGTTGGGCAGCAACATAACCACTATCAATATAATCATGGACCTTTGCAAATTGAAATATCGATTCATCACCGGATTTACTTTCAATTACAACACCGAGTGACGAATCAATTTTAAAATCTGTTTTTGCCATTAACATGCTTTGTATTAAAGATATAGCATAATCAGGATGTGGAGAAGAAAAATTGTTAACAGCCTTGCTTCCTATAATAAAATCCGGATGGAATTCATTAATAGCAATATTCACTGGAAAATTATTATACATTCCTCCGTCAAAAAATAATATGCTGTCGATTTCAATTGGTCTCACAAAAAAAGGAAAAGTGATAGACGCACGGACAGCATTTGCCAGGTTCCCGTTTTCGAATGATACAAGTCGACTGGAATCAATATCTGCAGCTACGCAACGAAATGGAATCATGAGACTGTCAAAATTATTACCAGATACAGCAGATGCTCCTGAGAAATACTCCATTAAGGCATAATCTATTTCTTTAAAATTATAAACACTTATTGGAAGTTGAATTTTTAATCCCTTATCAATGTTAAAAGGAAAATTTACTAAAGCAGCGTCTGGCTCTATTTTTTGAAACAAACTCCTATTACCATAACTGCTATTTTTTGAAAGATTTAAAAAATTTGGGTCAGTTAAAAATAGTTCAATTTCTTCAGGTGTGTAACCCGCTGAATATAAAGCACCAATTAATGCCCCCATCGAATTACCGACAATATAATCAATTGGGATGTTGTTCTCTTCCAGAGCTTTAAGAACTCCTATATGGGAATAAGCTTTTGCGCCACCACCACTTAACACCAGGGCAACTTGCTGTGAAGCCAATGAAAATGGTAACACAAATAATATTAATAATAATATCTTCCTGAACATCATCTACCAATAAGTCATTAACCTAAAACAGTATGAAAACCAAAACACGAATTTAATAAAAATGTTGAGCAAATAAAAAGCCTATTATAGAAATAGCGGACTTTATTTAAAGTGAAGCTAATTTTTAACTATGCTTTTGATAAAGCATTTTCAAGATCAGCAATAATATCGTCAATATCTTCAATTCCAACAGACAATCGCACTAAACCATCTGATATACCTCCGCTTTCGCGAGCTGCTTTAGATAGTTTTGAATGAGTCATAGACGCAGGATGTTGAATTAGTGTTTCTATTCCGCCCAGGGAAACAGCAAGAAGAGCTAACCTTACGTTATTCATCACTTTTTTACCAGCAGTAAGTCCACCTTTTAGTCCAAACGAGATCATAGCTCCAGGGCCATCCATTTGAGTTAAAGCTAACTCATATTGCGGATGTGTTTTCAAACCAGGATATAATACCCAATCCACTTTATCATGGGCTTCCAGAAATTCAGCAACTTTAATTGAGTTTTCTTGGGCTCTATCTATCCTAATTGACAAAGTTTTCAAACCTCTACGAACAAGCCATGCTTGGTGAGGATCCATATTAAAACCTACATTTATCATGATATATTTGAGCTGTTTATACAGACCTTCCTCCTTAGCAACAATTACACCTCCCACTACATCAGCATGTCCGTTAATGAATTTCGTTAATGAATGCAAAACAATATCAACACCGAAGTCGATTGGTCGCTGTAAATAAGGACTACAAAATGTATTGTCAACACAAACAATAATACCATGTTTATGAGCAAGTTCTGTAGCTGCTTTTAGGTCTGTTATACCCATTGTAGGGTTGGCAGGCGTTTCAAGATATAGTAACTTTGTATTCGGTTTTATTACTTTTTCAATATTATGAATATCAGTGGTGTCAACAAAATCGTATTCAACCCCAAACTTTGGATAGAGTTTTTCCATAATACTTAAAGAGGGGCCATAAACAGCATTATGGCCAATCATATGGTCTCCTTGTCCAAGCAAAGTGAGATATACAGTATTTACAGCTGCCATACCTGAAGAAGTAGCTATACCTCCAAAACCGTTCTCCAACTCCGCAACTGCAGTTTCGAGTTCTTCAATATTAGGATTACCGAGTCTGGTGTAGATATATCCTTTTTCTTCACCTGAGAAGCAACGGGCTCCTTGATCAGCATCTGTAAAACTGAATGTTGATGTTTGATAAATTGGTGTAATTGCACTGCCATGATTGTCTTTTATCTTACCAGCATGAACAAGCTTTGATGTAAATCCTGATTCTTTTGTATCCATTTCTAAATTAAATTACGAATGATTATTTATTTGTGATTAATACAGAAACTACAAACTAGGTTTATTATTACATTTATAAAACTGTTTGGATTTTCTGCCCTGCTATACCTCGTTCCTTAAAATGGCCAGAAATTATTATCATCCCATATCTTTTCTTTCAAATCTTCATTGAGTTTATATAACAAATGATGATGAGCAGCCTCCCAGGAAGCAAGTATCTTATACATTTCTTTTTCATTTTTATCAGTTGCTTCGTCTGCTCGCTTACGATATACTTCAATAGCACGATTCTCAAAATCAATTGCGGCAGATATTGCTGCAGCTTCAAATCCTGCAGCAGATATTTCAGCTTTAACATTTTCAGTTAATATTTCCATTGAATCGTCTTCTTCAGGATGATCCACAATCTCAAGAAACCTATTACTATTGGAAAAACTTTTAAATTGTTTTACTAAAAAATCAATGTGTGCATTTTCTTCTTCAGCCATCATCTCAAATATCTTCTTAACTGAACTATTCTCACTCATATTTGCTGCATGGGTGTAAAAAGCTTTTCCCCTTCGTTCTAATAATATTGCTGTTTTGAGAACATTTATCGATACATCATTGTGCTCCATGGTAGTGTTGATTAAATTCGCACAAATCTAGGACTTTTAGTAAGTGCTTTAACCAGTGAGGTTTATTTTTAAATATTAATGAACAAATTAAACAGCAAAAATATGATATAACTTATCATTGCAAATATGTACATTTGTATCAAATCAATCCCTTATGCCAACTGATCATATTCAAAGTATAAGAATTCTGCTTAAAGATGCTGGATATCCAAATAACTCCCAAATAATACCTTTGGCATCATCTGGATCGAACAGAAAATATTTCAGAATTATTTTTACCGACAATTATTATCCTTCAACCCTAATTGCATCATATAATAATGATGTTAGAGAAAATATAGCTCATTATTCATTTACAGAACATTTTAGATTTCTTGGGTTTAATGTTCCGGAAATATATGCACGCGATAATAGCTATAATTACTTTCTAATAAAAGATCTTGGTGATATTACATTATTTAATTTGTTGATTAACAAACGTAAGAAAGCTTGTGAATATTATAAAACTGCAGTTGCCAACCTTGTAAAATTTCAGGTTCAGGGTATTAAAAATCTTGACCTGGATGTGGCATATCCCACAAGAAAATTCACCAAGCGATCGATAATGTGGGATTTGAATTATTTTAAATATTATTTCGTCAAACCTCTTAATATTGATTTTGATGAAAATCTTCTTGAAGATGATTTTATATCAATCTCAAAACTGCTATTAAGTGCCGAAAATGAATATTTCTGTTATCGTGATTTTCAATCACGGAATATTATGGTTTTTGAAAATAACCTCTGGTATATTGATTATCAGGGAGGGCGTCAAGGTCCTTTGCAATATGATGTAGTATCACTCCTATATCAGGTAAAAGCAAACTTATCTGATGATGAAAAAGATATACTGTATAATCATTATCTGGAGAATTTAAATAAGGCTCTTCCAGGAAAACAAGTTCAGTTTGAAAAATATTACTCAAATTTTATTTATTTCAGGCTCATGCAAGTTATGGGAGCGTATGGTTTTCGAGGACTCGTTCAACATAAGGCACACTTTCTTCAAAGTTTACCTATAGCTATCAATTCATTATCTGGCGTATTACAAAATTCACCTATAAATGCCAATGTTCCTGAATTAAAAAGGGTACTTAATAATATTGCATCCTTAGATTACAATTTCACACCTGAAAGTAATAAAGGTTTGACAATAAGAATAAATAGTTTTTCGTATAAACTAAAAGGAATCCCGGTTGATTATACAGGTAATGGAGGTGGTCACGTATTTGATTGTCGAGCCCTTCCTAATCCTGGTAGAATAGCTGAGTTAAGAGATTACACTGGTTTGCAGCAGTCTGTTATAAAATATCTTGAAGGCCAGGATCAAGTAAATATATTCATTACTCACACAATAAAAATTATCGAGCAAAGTATAAACGACTATCAATTAAGAAAATTTAATAATCTCCAGGTAAACTTTGGTTGTACTGGGGGGCTGCACAGGTCCGTTTATTGTGCTTCAAAGGTTTCTGAATATATAAACAACAAATTCCCCGAAGTTAATGTTGATGTCCAGCATCTTGAAATTGATTAAACATATTATTAAAATGAAAGCAATCATATTAGCCGCCGGACTAGGAACAAGATTAAAAAATATCACAGAAAATAAACCTAAGGCTCTGATTGAGGTTAATGGCAAAACGATGTTAGAAATTGCCATACTAAATCTAAAAAACCAAGGTATTAATAACTTTTTAATTAATATTCATCACCTTGGTAATAGCATAATTGATTTCCTTGCTTATAACAATAATTTTGGTGTTAATATTACTATTTCCGATGAAAGAAATCATCTTCTTGATACAGGAGGTGCGATATTGAAAGCAAAAAAATTTATTTCAGGTAATGAACCTGTCTTAGTTCATAATGTTGATATCATATCCGATGTTAACTTTAGTAACCTGGTGGAATTTCACAGGAAAAGTGAAAGTGTTGCAACATTATGCGTTAGAAAAAGAAATACTCAAAGGTTATTATTGTTTAATAATGAACTATATCTAATAGGATGGGCCAACATCAATAAGAAAGAATTCAGATGGGTTGAAAAGAGTTATTCTGAATATGATATGTATGCCTTTAGCGGAATTTATGTGATATCTCCCAAGTTTGTTGACCTTATTACACATACTGATAGGTTTTCAATAATTGATTCATGGCTGGAAATCGCAAAGAAAAATATATTAACAGGGTATTTAGATACATCAAAACGATGGTATGACCTTGGAACAACCGAAAAAATTAATTTTGCCGAAAAAGCACTAAAATAGGTCTGTGAAAAAATTCCTTAAAGAAGCTGCCGAAACAATACTTAATAATAAACACTTTGGTGAGAAATCTGTTGTAGTACTACCTAATCATCGCTCAGAACTTTTTTTAAAAGAAGAAATAAAAAAACTCTCATCCAATAATATTTGGCTACCTGAATTTTATCCTGTTAACGAATTCATACAGAAAGCATCTGGATTAAAAAAAGCCGACAATATTTCAATGTATTTTGAGCTCTTTAAAATTCATGAAAAAATTGGAGGAATCGAGAAGAAAACCATTGATGAATTTCTAACCTGGGCACCTGTAATGCTTTATGACTTCAATGATATAGACAACTCTATGGCTGATGCAAAGGACATTTTCAAACAACTTTCAGCTATAAAAGCAATGCAGCAATGGAATCCCGATGGACGGCCATTAACCCGACTACAAAAAAACTATATCCACTTTTATAACACTTTGTTTGAATATTATTATGAGCTTAGAAAAACTATGATATCAATTGGTGCAGGATATCAGGGATTAATTAACCGATATCTAGTAGAAAATATTTCATCATTGATGAAAAAACGATATTGGAATAACTTTTTACTTATCGGGATAAATGCACTTTCAGAAGCTGAAATCAAAGTTTTTGAGTATATAAATCAGAATTACAAATTAGATGCAATTTGGGACGTAGACCAATACTACTTCTCAAAGAATCGTAGCACTAAAAATCATCAGGAAGCAGGTAAGCATATCAGGCAAATAATCGAACGACTTAAGATCGAAGTACCTGATAATGTTGGAAACAATCTCAAGACAACCGCAAAAGAAATAAAAATATTGGGAATACCAAAGCGTGTCGGGCAAGCAAAATTTGTTGGTCAGGAATTGCAAAAACAATTTGACTCAAGCAGTACTCTTCATTTTGATGAAGCCTCGTCATCACTGTTAGATACTGCTATCGTGCTTGCTGATGAGGAACTATTAATACCCTTGATTAACTCTCTTCCGACACCAAAAACTGATGATAAAGACACTTTATCATACAACGTAACACTTGGGTATCCATTAAGTAATACTCAGATTGATCACTTTTTTACGTCCTGGATTGATCTAATGATTTCAAAATCGCAAAACAAAGGAAGGATTCTAACAGCAGATTTAATATCTCTAATAAATAATCCGATAATTAAGCTGGTATTAACTAATAATGGTCTAAGTAGTGAGGTTTTAGTTAATTATCTTATCATCAATAATATATCAGCAGTAACTATCAATGAATTGAAAGATCATTTATCTACAAATGATAGTTCCTTTTTTCAAATTCTAGCTCACCTTCTGAATAATGAACAAGATGCAAACATAAGTTCTGTTTTGGAGAAATTAAGAGAATTTCTTTATTCAGTAATTAAAGATGGGAACAACTTTAATTTACTGATTAAAGAACAGATACAGCAACTGATTAAAATTCTGAGTAAGTTACTATGGTTGATAGCTCAAAATAAGAAAATTATAACTTACAAGGCGGTTAAGCAAATAGTTCGGCAATTAATAAATCAAAGTAATATTAATCTTGTAGGTGAGCCACTGCGTGGTGTACAGATAATGGGAATGCTTGAAACGCGAACTCTTGATTTCAAAAACATTTACATCCTATCATCAAATGAGGGAATAATACCAAAAGCGAATAACATAAATTCATTTATCCCTATGGATATTCGCAGGCAAAGCAGCCTTCCATTACCTTCCGACAATTCGGACATATATGCCTACCATTTTTACAGACTTCTTCAACGTGCTGTTAACATTAACCTAATCTACAATACCAAACCAGATAGACTTGGCGGGGGCGAAAAAAGCAGGTTTATTCTACAAATTGAAAATGAATTATCTAAGAGTAATCCTCTAATTAAATTAAGTAACAAGATAATTAATACCAATATTTCTAAATTAGAGGAACATAACAAAGGCAGTGAGATAATAAAAATTGAGAAAACCGAACAAATAATTCAAAAGCTGATAGAGATTTCAAACAAGGGTTTTTCACCATCATTAATTAGCTCTTATATTTCCTGTCCGTTGAAGTTTTACTTTTCTAATATTTTAAAAATAAGTACTACCACGGGTCTCGAGAAATCAGTAGAAGCTAGTACTTTCGGTATTGTTATACATGCTGTACTCGAGGAAATGTATAAACCACTTGAAGGTAAAGAAATTAAATCAGAAACCTTAAAAAGCGGTATAAATAAAACTCACCAACTACTCTTAAATCAATTCAAAAAACATTACAAGAGCAGTGATCTTAACTCTGGAAAAAACTTACTAACTTTTGAAGTAGCCAATAATTATATCAACAATTTTTTACGTTGGGATATTAAAAACATTAAAGAGAACCCTATCATCCTACAAAGTTCTGAATATAGTTACTCTATTAATATTAGTCATAATGCCTTAAATATTAAATTTAAGGGAATAATAGATAGAATTGACAAAAGACTGGATGACGGAACAATTCAAATTATCGACTACAAAACTGGTAGAGTATTGCAAAAAGACCTTGTAGTAGAAGATCCCGAAGAACTTACAATTAATCCTGACTATGCCAAAGCTTTTCAGGTAGTTTATTATGCCTGGTTATACAACCAACAGCAACCTATTGAAAAATTAGAGGCAGGTATAATCAGTCTTCGTAGCATATCAGAAGGGTTTATTTCACTGAAAATCAAAAGCATTAATAGAATTCAGGATTATTTTGATAAATTTACAGAGTCGATCTTGAAACTGGTTAATGAGATAATAGACCCACACATTCCATTTACACAAACAAAGGACCCCACCCAATGTGCATGGTGTGATTATAAGTCAATTTGTAATCGCTAAAAAAGAATTCTAACATAATTATCACTATTCAATCTGCTTTATTGACAAAAAAAATTATTTTTGCTATAGTAACAATTGTTCTCACCTTTTAGTGCGTAACTATGAACATTAAAAAGTACGAAATTCTTTTAGTTGACGATAAGCCAGAAAACCTTATCACACTAGAAGGAATACTTGATAATCCCGAATTGGACATTTACACTGCAAGTTCCGGTAATGAAGCACTTGGGATGCTTCTTGAGCATAACTTTGCCTTAGTTTTAATGGATGTACAAATGCCAGGCATGGATGGTTTTGAAACTGCAGAAATTATGCAAAGCAATGAAAGGACTAAACATATTCCCATAATTTTTGTAACTGCAATTAGCAAACAAAGAAAACACATTTTTAAAGGCTATCAAGCAGGAGCTGTTGACTATCTATATAAACCACTTGATTTGGAAGTTCTTAAAAGCAAAATAAAGGCTTTTATTGAATTTTTTAAACAAAAAACAGAATTAGAGGAAACCACTAAGATACTTAAGAAAACTGTTAGAGAACTCGAAAGCGCAAAGAATGTCGCTGAGGATGCAACCAGTCTTTAGAAGTTAACTCTTGTTAAAACTAACTTAACTGTGTAGACTACACATTGATTATTTAATTATGTATATTTGAGGGCATTAAACCTCATTAACTGATTTACTTGATATTCTAGCCTTAAACTAAACCATGAAAAAAAAACTATTCTTATTACATTAATTACTATCGTAGTATTTCAATCTTGTAAAAAAGATGAAGAAAAAACTAATCAGCCTCCTATTTGTACAATTACATCACCAACAAATGGACAACAATTTGCAAGAGGTGAAACAATTACTATTTCCGTTTATGCAACTGATAATGATGGAAGCATTTCTGAAATAAGATTTCTTATAGATAACATAGGAAAAGGTTCAACAACAAGTTTCCCTTATAGCTACAGTTGGAATACAAATGACGAAAGCCTTGGAAACCATACTATCAAAGTTACAAGTATTGATAATAGTGGGAGCAGTACTTCTGATGAAATTACTATTGAACTACCAGGGGGAGTCGGTATAGGGGCATTTACTGACCCTCGTGACGGCCAAGACTACATAACCGCTTATATTGGCAACCAGAAATGGCTTGCCGAAAACTTAAACTACGAAACTACAAATTCATGGTGGTTCATCAACAGCACGGCCAATGGGGAAATTTACGGTAGGCTTTACACATGGGAAGCAGCCTTAATAGCCTGTCCAAATGGTTGGCATTTACCAAGCGATAATGAGTGGAAAACTTTTGAAATGGCCCTTGGTATGAGCCAAAGCGAGGCCAACAACACAGGCTGGCGCGGAACAAATGAAGGCGGAAAAATGAAAGAAACTGGAACAACTCACTGGTCCTCACCCAATACAGGCGCATCCAACACTGTTGGCTTTACTGCCCTCCCAGGGGGCATTCGCACAAGTGATGGGTCATTTTTCGAACTTGGCAATTACGGTGACTGGTGGTCAACGACGGAGGAGTCAGGTACACTCGCATGGTCACGATACTTGTACTCAAACAGCGACCAAGTAAATCGACACAATAGTACCAAGACAACCAGCTTTAGTGTCCGTTGCCTCAAGGACTGATTACATTGTAGTGGATGACGATATGAGAAATATCTTTGCTATAAGTAGCCTACTGGAAAGCTATAATGCAAATGTTATTGTTGGCAAGAATGGCAAAGAAGGTATTCAAAAATTAAAAAATGCTGAAGTTGATCTTATCTTAATGGACATTATGATGCCAGAAATGGATGGATATGAGGCAATGAAAAGGATTCGTAAAGAAAAAAAATATGAAAAGCTACCTATTATTGCTTTAACTGCAAAAGCTATGAAAGAAGACAGGGATAAATGCATAGCTGCAGGTGCTAACGATTATCTCTCAAAACCTGTTGAAAAAGACAAACTCTTGTCATTGCTTCGTGTTTGGTTGTATTGATATTAATAGTTTACCTAAATTTTTTGAATGATTATAAACTTAAAATTAACAAAGACAATATTTAATTATTCGTAAATTAATAATAGAAATTTTTCTGAAATTTAAATACTTGAAAAGATAAGTGAATAAAAAAAGTGATAATAATAATCAAACTATTAATATTGAATTGCAATTAATTCTGGAGGCAATTTATAGTAAATATGGATATGACTTTAGGAATTACAGTAGAGCACATGTAAAACGTAGACTATTGAACAAGCTTTATTCTTCAAAGCTCAAAAGCATTTCGGAAATGCAACACAAAGTTCTTCACGATCCTGTTTTTTTTGAATCATTGCTTCGTGACCTATCAATAAATGTTACTGAAATGTTTCGCGATCCTGGTTTCTATCTTGCTCTTCGTAAAGAAGTAATTCCCATACTTAAAACATATCCTTTTATTAAGATATGGCATGCTGGTTGTTCCACAGGCGAGGAGGTTTATTCCTTTG